>MDTC01175424.1_pt1 | contig 144647 bp, 121 predicted proteins | sample 811181 | NCBI WGS metagenome assembly MDTC01 (sample SAMN05326644, study PRJNA326480) | marine metagenome | isolation source: seawater | place: Pacific Ocean: North | collected 2011
CGATCCGGTAGGCCGCTGTGCTGATCCCAGCTATGCTCGTTGGAGTTGGCGACCTTGGGCCAAATGACCTCTACTACCTTGGTCCCGGCCTCAACGAGGCGGCGGGCAAGCAGGCAGCTTTGGCCGAACGTATTGCGCCCGTAGCGATCGCGCATGTCCTCGGTTTCCGCTTCAATGTTGAACGCGTCGCGGGCACGGCCTGAGATGATGAGGTTGAGCGCTTTGTCGTAGTACTCGTCGAGATTATAGTTTTCCACCGCTTTGTCGATGGTTGGCATCTGTTGGTTGAGCGCGTTGCGGAGTTTAGCGCGACGCTGAAGGCGCAGTGAAAAGACGTCCGGTCGAAGTTGAAGATCATCGATTTTGATGCGGTTCATCTTCGTCATGTCCATGTCGTCACCTTCAGGGAAGAGATAGTAAGGATCGTAGGCTTTGCCAAGAAAGCCGGCGGTGCCGCCCTTGTTGATGACGTTTGACTCCTGAAGTGGGCGCGGCATGACCACGAATGGAAGCATGGGTTCATCGCTTGGTTTCATGCGAATGATTTGCGAACCGAAGTTGGGGAAATCCTTGGGAGAGGGGGGTTCGAGCTGACCGGAGGGGCTGACCTTATCAGTGGTATAGCCAGTCATGATCTGGTAGATCGCGGCCGTGTGGTTGAAGAGCCCGTTGGGTGTGTAGCTCATCGAGTTAATCGTCGTGAACTTGTCGTTCACCTGGGCCAATTTGGGTAGGAGTTCGGTGTATTGCAGGCCGTCAACTTTCGTGTTAATCGGCTTGAAGATCGAACGGACATTTTCGGGTGAATCAGGCTTGGGATCCCAAAGATCAATATGGCTGGGACCACCTTGAAGGTAGACCATAATGACAGACTTGGCTTTACCCCACCCCGGTCGATTGGCCATCGCTGAGGCCGCGCTGGCGTTCTGGACCGCAAAGATGTTGTTGAGTGTCATTCCGATCATTCCCGCGCCACCAACACGAAGGAAGTCGCGTCGACCAGGTTTTAGATGGGAGTCACACAGATCTTTGGCAATTTCGCCGGGTAAACGGATCATGGCTTTGTCAGGGTTGGGATTCGATCAGCGGTTAAAGAGAAAGGATGGATTGTTAATCAGGGCCCAGGCAAGGTCTTGGGCCGAAGTGAGGCGACGGTTCGCGGCTTGCTCAGTAGAATAGGAAATATCTTGGCGGAGTTGGAGTAACCCAGGGTCCTCCTTGATGGGTAGTTCAGCCTGTGTCAACGCAGCCTTGAGGCTTTCCATTGTCTGGTCAGCGGGAAGAGGGCGTTTCTCTTTGAGATGAGCAAACTTCTTCTTAAGAAGGTCTTCATCATTCGCAAGAATATAGGTGGCGAGTGACTCCTGCTGGGCATCGTTGCGCGCCGATGGTGACGTCTGAGCCGCGTCTGCGATAGTAGCAGGAAGCCCAAAGTTTAGAGGATCAGCGTCTGTCGTATACCAGACGCGAAAACGACCGATGGGGTAGTCTCCCTGGGAGAAACGGCAGATCACCCCCACGACGATCTCAGCTCCTTTGGAGTCACCTGCTGCGGGTTCTTTAAACCGGTAAAGGGCACGATGAGGCATCTGATAGTTGGAGCCAGCGAGTGCCCAGCCTTTCACGCTGCTATCGAGCTTACCGTTGATCGTGTTTTTTACGTCAAAGCCATTTTGATTAAAATCGGCAACCGCGTCTGCAAAGGCGATCGGCTGATGCTTGGCCGGTTCGGCTGTGGTATGCCAGCGGGACTGAACTTCGGAGATCACGAAGTTGCCATTTGGATTGAGTCCGGGGCCAAAGCCTCCAAAGTTCTCATCTGGAATCGCTTCGATCATGATGCCGGTGACGTTTTGAGCTTTCATGTCGCCGGTGAGAAGGTAATCAATATTTCCCTTCTTGAAGCCACCGGAATAGCGAACCGACCCATCCGGCAAGAGGTCGATCTTCACCTTATTGGATGCAGTGGCGGTCTTGACAGGCAGGACTTGCCACTTAGTCCAGAACTGGCTGGCACTGAGGCCCGCCGCGAAATCGTTGGCGAGCCTTGGCACCTCTGCAAGGCGTGTGTCATAGGCCTTCTTGGCAGTGGCGATGCGCGACTTTTGATTTGCCTCGGCCGCGGTCTTTTGTTGCCGGTATTCAGGGGTGTAGGATGTAATGTCAGAGTTGGCTTTGTGGATTCCTCTCAATCGGGTGACTTCTCTTTTGCTCTTTACCGGGACCCAATCTGCTTCCGCTTGAGCGAGCTCACCCAGAAGAGTGGTATGATCTGTCTCTACTTCGCCGAAGCTTTGCAGTGCAGCGCCGACCTCAGTTTCGCTTGGTGCCCTAGACAATACGCGATAGTAGACTTCTTCGATTAATTTTCGGTCGTCTGGTTCTGTATCAACGAGCTGGGTGAGGTCGTTTTTTTCTGCACCGATAGCGTCTGCTACTGTAGGCCCTGACAAAAATGCCATGACCGCGCTCATTTGCATTTCGGCACTGCGCTCGCACTCGCAGGCACTCTCACGAACGGGACGCCCCAAGTTTGCGAGAAAGCCAGATTTGGCGTCGAGTTTTGCATCGGGGAGCTGGCTCGCTCTCATTCCCACCTTGGCACCCGGAATGTTCGGGGTGGCGCCAGTAACGAAGTATACCGAGTCGAAAAGAACTTCGGCAGGCAGGCGCCGGGCGACGGCGCGGGAGAAGTTAGTCTCGTCGGTCTCGTTCCACCGGTTTGAAGCGATCGAGAGCTGGTAAGTGCGCGACTTACAGATTTCAGCCATGAGAGCACGCACATTGAAGTCAGACGTGATGAACTGGCTGGTAAGGTAATTGAGAAGTTGAGGGTTGGTAGGTGGGTTGCCTGCTCGGATGTCATCGAGAGGTTCGATAATGCCGGTGCCCAGCAGGTATCCCCATATCCGATTAGCGTAGCTGGAGGCGAAATACTCGTTGTCTGGGCTAGTGATCCAAGTGGCGAGTTCTTCGCGCCGTGTGAGTTTGGCAGGGTTAGTAAAAGCGGCTTTCTCAAGATTTGCCTCGTAGGGGAACGCGGGAGGCTGAATGTCCCCGGTTCGCTCGTGGCTGATTTCTCCTTCGGTCTTATCGCCCACGATCTCATAGAGTGGTTTGGCACCTTCAACGGCAGTTCCGCCAAGATTTTGTTTGGGCGCATTCTTAGTGTCTCGTTTTAGGTCAATGCGGGCAAAGTAGGCTGCGGTTTCGAAATACTGATCTTGGGTCCAGCGTTCGAAGGGGTGATCGTGACACTTGTTGCAGTTGAAGCGGGTTGCGAGGAAGAGATGTGTTGTGTTCTCCATGATCATATCTGGTTCACGGAGTACTTTGAAGTAAGATGCGGCGGGGTTTTCCTTGTTAGAACCCGTCGCGGTAAGTATTTTGTAAGTGAATTCGTCGTAAGGCGTATTGGCGTCTATTTCTTTGCGGATCCAGTCGCGGAAAAGCTGTGCGCCTTCAGGGCCGAGGAACTTGGAATTAACCTGGAGCATGTCGCTCCATTTGTTGGTCCAGTGATCAACAAATTCCGGGGATCCGATGAGTTCATCAACTAGCGAGTTACGCTTCTGACGAGCAGGCCGCTTATCGGCGAGAAACGATTTCGTCCTATCGGAGCTGGGAGGCAGTCCTGTTAGATCGAGGTGCACGCGTCGAACGAATTCAGCGTCGCTGCAAAGGCCGCTTGGTTGAAGCTTCATTCGCTTCCACTTTGCTGAGACAAGATTATCAATCTCCCCCCAGTGAGTTGGTTCTTTCCAAGTGAAGCCGGAACGGTCACCCATCACGGTGAGAGTGGTCGCGGCATAAGCTCCCTCAAAACGGGCGAGGATGGGAGCTTCTCCGCGTCGCAGCGCCATCATCATTCCATAGTCGTCATGGCTCGCGATCTCGATGTCACCCGATTCGATGAAGGCCTCGCGAGTTACGTCGCGGCTTTGGCCGTCGGCCCAGTGGGCTACGACCCTAAATTGTTGGGCGCCTTTGACGTTTTGAACAACTGGGTTCTTAGGAAACAGCTCGATCCGGGAAACCTTTGGAGTGTCGAGGCTCAGCTTGGCACCATTTGCGATCCATTGGCGCACGGTTTCATAATAATCCGAACCGATGTCGGTCAACTTGCCGCCTTCGTGCGGAACGGCGCCGGTCGCTTTGAGTAACATCAGGGAATCGTCAGGCGAAGCGTAATTCACCCGTCGGGCTGTGTGATCGTCGCCGAATGCACGGACATCGAAAAGGGGATCATACCCTCGTAAGCTGAGTTTGAATCCGTTCCTGCCGTCTTTGGCGCCGTGACACGTGCCCATATTACAGCCCATGCGTGATATCACAGGATTCACATGACGGACGAAATCTGGGACCATTTCAGAACTTACTTGAGAAGCCTGCAGGGATATTTCGGATGAGAGTCCCTCGAACTTAGCCAAGATCGTAGCGCCAGTATCGCTCGTGGCGGAGACGATCCCCCGCTGATCGATCGAGAGGTTCTCGTTGTCAGAAAATAAAGTCGCCCTGCGGGTGAGGTCGACGGTCTCGCCATTTTTGTAATGGCCTGTCACGAGGAGCTGCGCATATGACCCCGGCCCGTTGAGAACGACTTTAGTAGGTAAAAGGCTGATCGATTTGACCTGGCGACCTGATTGAACTTCTTCTTCCTTAAGATTGTGATGTTGACCTTTGGCGTAATTAATCGGGCTGGGCTTTGATTCCGGCTTCGTGAGTTCACCCTCGATATTTATCGGAGTGATCACTTTTTTTTCCTCCAAGTTGGAGGAGTTGAGGAGGCGAACTTTACCGTCATCGGTTCCAGCGGCAATGGTTTGTCCGTCCGGCGAGTAGGCAACGGAGAATGCTGCGGCATCGACCTCCAACTGGGCAAGGCGTTTAGCGTTGCGGGTGTGGAATTCTTCGATCTTGCCGTCTTTGTTTTCATCCGCACTCGTCGAGCGGCGGACGGTTTCAAAAAGCTTCTTTAGTTCAGGGGTTATTGTGGCGTCATACTCGGCATGGAAGAGACTGATCTCGCCCTCTCCATTGAGGCTGGAGGCAGCTGCAAACTGTTTCCCATCGGGTCGAAAAGCAACGTCCCAGATGCGGCCTTTCATGGCCGGGTATTTCCTGATCAGATTTGCGTTGTCACCAATCTTGCGAACGGTTTCGCGCTTCATTCGATAGATTTGAGGAACGCCGTCGGAGCCACCGATGAGGATATGGTTCTGACCGGGGTGGCGCTCTACTGCATTCATTCCTCCTTTGAGTGCGCCCGGAGTGATTGAAGTTAGGTTGTCGACGAAGCGTTCGGTCTCGACTTCGGTTAGTTTAGCGGTCATGTCGCGACCGACAGAAACGAGGTGCTTGCCTTCAATTCCCCAGTCGGTATCAAGGACCCAGTCGTTGTGACTTCCCATGAAGAGAATTTGATCGCCGCTCCCCGCATCAATAGCGCGGGTCGTGTTATCGGGCAAACCGAAGGCGATCAACTTCCCGTCTGGAGACCAGCTAGCTCCGTAAGCAGTATCAAATCCAACGATCTTAGAGAGATTGAGCTCCTTCTTTTCCAGATCCCAAACTTGGATTTCACCCATACGGCCGGGAAGACCTCCGGCGACGGCTAGTTGCTTCCCGTCAGGAGAAAAAGCAACGGTTTCAATTCGTTCTGACAGGCCTACCAACCTGGAGACCAACCCGGTTCCATCCGCGTGGTGGATTAACACTTCATGGAACCCCGCCATCGCAAGATGCCTGCCGTCAGGTGAGTAATCGAGCGAAGTGATCACCGGAGGAACCGAGTATTTTGGCGGGTTTTCCTGGGTGAAGCGTTTTTTCGCATTTTCGGGTGTGTCGTCGAGAGCACCTTGATCTATCCACTTCCTAACCAGTCTGACCTCTTCTTCGGTAAGTGGAACGTCTTTTGGAGGCATCTCCGGTCGCTCATCGCCATCCTGTGTGGCAATCAATTCCATTAGATAACTCTCCGTCGATTTGCCAGGAAGAACCGCAGTATCGCTTTCTCCTCCAGCGAGCAGGGAAGCGACATCAGTCATATTGTAGCCAGATTTCGCCTTGGCTGGTTGGTGGCATCCATGGCACTTAGCCTGAAAGACAGGAAGCACGTCTTCGTAGTAGCTTACGCTACTTAATTCCTCTGCGAGAAGCGGGCAGGTCAGAAGCAAACAGGCGGCGAGAAGGCGTTTCATCGGACAGCGGGGTAAAAAACCGTCTTGATACATTCACGAAACATCATCTTACGCACCGCACCAGCCGGTTCAAGCACGCGTTTAGGGCCTTTAGGGGCTAGGAGGGGAAGGGGAGAACGTGAAAAACGATGACCTATTTCGATCCCTGCTGGTCCTCGGGCATTATCCTCATGACGAGAGGACGATGGTCGCTGGCCTTATCCCAGTCATCCCAGTGATGAATGTGTGAATCGGGACGGTTGATCTCAGGGCTAAGGCCCTTGCTGTAAAGAGCATAGTCGAATCGAGAGTAGGAATCTGCGTATGACCAGTGGTAGGTCCAGCGGAACCCATAATGGTCATCAAGGGTGAGGGAAGTGAGGTAACCCGGTCGGCTCCAGCTACCTTGGAGGGCTTTTACAGGTGGCTCGATTCGTAAGTCGTTGAAATCGCCCATGACAACGAGGTTCATGCCAGGCTGCTTTTCAAAGATTTGATCGAGATGCTGGCGGGCGAGGCGGGCTTCATTAAGCCTCATGAGGGCCTGGTCGGCCTCAGGGACATCGCGCTTGGATTTAAGGTGCAGCGCGACATACCGCAGATGATAGCTGGGATTGATGGCGATAGTAACATCGAGAACTCCGCGTTGAAAGGGCAGCTTCGTATCTCCAATATTATAGGTGTAGTCGTCTCGTGAATTGACATCGACGATTGGATATCGGGAGAGCAAGGCGAGATTTCGATTATGTCCGCTGGCAGCAGTCACTAACTCGGTGTAGGGCAGATCGATTCCAGCGTTTTTGAGGCGGCTTTTGAAATCAGCCATGTAAGAGGCGTCTCCCAGTTCGCATACCCCAAGAATATCAGGTTGAATGGCAACTATCCCGTCGATGAGATGCTTGATTTCATTCTCTGGCTTGGGGGCGTCCTTGACGACCTCTTTGTCGACGCGACGTTCCATCGCCAGGTAGTTTTTTAGATTGTAAAAAACTACGCTTACTTCCTGATTTTCTGCGGTTTCGCTAAAGGCTGAGATAGGCGAAAGGCATGCGGATACGGCGACTGCCCAAATCCACACTTCAGTCGCCCGTCGAATCATTTGCCTGCCGTCGAGGGGTTAGTCCTCTGAAGTGGAAGACTGGGTCTCTGAAGCTTGGTCAGGTTTTTCCCATTCTTTTTCGCCTTCCCGCTCTCCCTCTTTGATTTCACGTTCAAAGTCAGTTTTCGCCTTTTTGAATTCTCCCATTCCTTTCCCGACGCCGCGCGCAAGCTCAGGAATCTTTTTAGCACCAAAGAGTAGAAGCACGATGAGGAAGATCACAATCATTTCCTGCATGCCTGGAGCGCCGAAAGCTAGTAAAGTCGTTTTCACAATTCAAAAGTATCCTTAGGATCCCATGGATGCAATGGGAATCTGCGCCCATGTTCGTGTGGCCTAAAGACGTTATCTTTTTGAAGTAGCAATCGACATGAAATAATTTGGTAAACCGCTGCAAGTGGCCCTGTATCCTGCCAATCTCCAACGAAAACAAGAGAGACGGCCGGGATGTTCGAAATTCCTCTGTGATCAGCCGCAGGAATTCCGATTGATGATTAGCCCAGCTCGAACAGCGCAAGATAGCGCGTGCAGAAATGAACAGGGAGTGGATACTCCTCGCCGAATTGGAATGGTGGTTTCGACCGTTATTGCACACCTCAAAGAGGTTCCAGTCGTATCAATTTTGGAAAAAGATTTATGTATTCATCCACTCATTAGGCAAATTTCCGACCAATGACTTCCTATACCCAAACGCTAAACCCATCTTTAGAAGAGGAACTCTCCCCATTCTCGTTCTTGCGCCCAGAACTGGATCGCGTGGAAACCCTCATTCGTGAGCAGGCGACAAAGTTTGATCCTGCTGTGGAACCCTATATCAGCTATATTCTGAACACATCAGGGAAACGAATACGTCCTGCACTTACCTTCCTTTCCGGCGGCGCGACGGGTGAGCTTTCGGACGATCACCACAAACTCGCTGTCATTCTCGAGTTGATTCACGTCTCTACTCTCGTCCACGACGATATTATTGATGGTGCGGAGATTCGACGTCAGGCCCCGACAGCTAATGCGAAGTGGGGGGATGGCTTGAGCGTCCTTCTGGGGGATTGCTTGTTCGCGCATGCCCTCATGCTTTCTTCACAACTTGGAGACAAAGTTATTAGCGAAAAGGTGGCTTCAGCCGCCAATGATGTTTGCAGTGGGGAGATTATACAGACTCAGCGACGATTTGATCTCCAACTTTCAAAAAGCGACTATTTTGATATCATCCAGAAAAAGACAGCTGCTCTCTTCGCGGCGGCGATGGAATTGGGCGCTCGCCTTAACCAGCAGCCTGCGGGAATCTGCGAAGCTTTACACCAATTCGGTCTGCACATTGGAACGGCCTATCAAATCTACGACGACTGCATTGATCTGGTAGGGGACGAGAAGGAATTTGGTAAAACGCTGCGGACAGATTTGAATAAAGGGAAGCTGACGCTCCCGATTCTCAATCTTCTTGGAAGCGCCAGCGAAAGACAGCGCGAAAAGCTGCATCGCCTACTCATTCAAAAAGAGCCTCTTGATGTCTCCACCCTCGCAAGCATCGCTGATTATGCAGGTTCGATTGAAGCTGCGATCGACACGGGTCAGGAACTAGTGACAGAAGCGAGGGAGTGCTTGACCGTACTCGATGAAAGTGACCACAAGGAAGCACTTTTGGGCATTGCTGATTTCCTAGACGTTTTGCTTGGGGGCTGTCGCCAATAGTTTTTTGAGAAATTTTCCCTTCATAACTCGCGAAAATAGAGCAAATAAACGCGTTTTTTGGGGACTGTCGTTGACAAGTGGCACGCTCCTTGCTTCTCTCAGTGCGCGGTTACTCAACCCGAAGCTCGTAGCGCATAATCAGCGCTTCTGGGATATTTAGGGCTTCGCAATCCAAATAAAATAAGACAACTAGTTAACATGGCTAAACTGAAACTTGAATACCTCTGGCTTGACGGTTACGAGCCCGTAGCAAACCTGCGTGGCAAGACCAAGATCATTGACGGAGACCCTGATAGTCTCTCTCTCGCTGACCTCCCGGAGTGGGGATTCGACGGGAGTTCCACTCTTCAGGCTGACGGAAGTGATTCTGACTGTATCCTGAAACCGGTGGCTCTCTACCCCGACTCCACCCGCCTCAACGGCTTCCTTGTGATGTGTGAGGTGATGATGCCAAGCGGTGATCCTCACCCCTCAAATACTCGCGCGACTATTCCCGACGATCCAGGTCTGTGGATCGGCTTAGAGCAGGAATATTTTCTTATGCAAGACGGTCAACCTCTTGGGTGGCCTGATGCAGGCTACCCCGATCCTCAAGGAGAATACTACTGTGGTGTTGGAAACAAGAACGTGGGCGACCTTGCCCGTGCCATTGTTGAAGAGCATCTCGATGTCTGTCTTGATGCAGGCATAAACCACGAGGGTATTAATGCTGAGGTGGCTAAAGGCCAGTGGGAATTCCAAGTTTTCGGCAAGGGTTCTGCTACTGCCTGCGACCAAATTTGGGTCGCTCGTTATATTCTTCAGCGTGTATGCGAAAAATATGGTGTGGACGTCGAATATCATTGCAAGCCTTTCGAGGGGGACTGGAACGGCTCCGGTATGCACTGTAACTTCTCTACCGATCACCTTCGTGAAACCGGTGGTAAGGAATACTTTGAGAAACTCATGGCGCAGTTCGAGAAGAACATGGAGGAGCACATCGCTGCCTACGGTCCTGACAACCACCTCCGTCTTACCGGTCTCCACGAGACTCAATCGATTGATACGTTCTCATACGGTGTTGCTGATCGTGGTGCTTCGATCCGTGTGCCTCACTCGTTCGTGAACGACGATTACAAGGGTTACCTTGAGGATCGTCGCCCTAACTCTCAGGGTGATCCCTACAAAATTGTTTCCCGCGTATCAAAAACGATTGCGGAAGTTTCCTGATACCCTCACGACAACGATTTACTATTGTCGGAAACGCTGTGGTCTTAGGGCCACGGCGTTTTTGCTGTCGGGGTAAGGCGATTATAGAAATCGCCGCGAACTTTAGACCCCGATTTGTCGAAGCATTATCTCTTTTTTATCCTAATGGCTTCGACCCGATCTTTACGAGGCTTCGCGACTGCTCACTAAGGGAGATGTTTCTTTTTTTCGCTCTGTTGAACAACTTCATTGCTTCTTCTGAATCTTCAAAAATTTCGACGTGCAACCAGATGGCTTTTTCGTAGGCTCCGGTTTCGTCGGGGTAGTACTTAATTATCTTCATGTATTCAATGAGAGCTTCGTCATAGCGCCCCTCATCGATGTAGTAGGCTGGTAGTTTGAGATTGAGGAGCGGCTTGTTGAATTTGGTAACTGGAAAGACAATTGATTCTATGAGGGCCATGAAGGGGCGGGTAGCTGCGGCAAAAAGCGACTCCCATACGGCGATTAGTCCAATCACGAAGCAGATGACTCCGATCACGAGGTAAGTCGGATCCATTATGTCGTAGCCCTTTTTCGCCGACCATACGGCGATTCCGAACAGAGCAATTCCGAAGATCAACCGCATCAATGTCCTTTGGAGTTCAGGAACCATCGCTATCGCTAAGTTAGTCTTTATCGGCGAAGAAGGTAGTGTGTATCTCTGTCGTCGGCACTGCGAGGGTTCTTCACTTTACTTTGAGGAATGAGAAGGCTTTGGTGGTGGCATGATTCAATTTCGAAGCCGCATCCTCTTAGTCTTCTATCTGTGTTCCATCGTCTGGTTCGGCTTTTGTGCAGATATTTTACCGGTAGTCACTTACGCCGGCTCAGAAAAGGCTGCTGAGCGCCCCGAATCTCGATCCAAGATAAATGCGCCGGCAACGATGCGGTAGCCCGGTGGCTATTCGCGTTGTCTGTTTGGTTGAAAAAGTGATCTTTAATGACTGGATAAGCAACCTTCTATGATGCCCGAAGACGAAATCTACGATTTGATTGTGATTGGAGGAGGTGCTGCCGGCTATTTCGGAGCTATTTCTGCGGCGGAGGGGGCACCATGGTCCCGGGTTTTGATTCTCGAAAAGACCGGTGAAGTGCTTACAAAAGTGAAGATCTCCGGTGGTGGAAGATGTAATGTAACTCATGCTTGCTTTGAACCGGGTGAGCTGGTTCGCTACTATCCTCGAGGTGGGAAAAGCCTCATCGGCCCCTTTCATCGCTGGGATGCTGCCGATACCGCCGAGTGGTTCACTGATCGAGGGGTGAAATTGAAAACCGAGTCTGACGGACGAATGTTCCCAGTCACGGATGATTCGAGGACAATTATCAATTGCCTTGAGAGAGCGGCAGAAACAAGCGGAGTAGAGACACGCTTGAAAGCGGAAGTGGAAGGGTTGGAATATGTTGAGGGGAATTGGAAGATTGAACTGAAAAGTGGGAAGCAGTTTCAAAGTCGAGCTGTTTTGTTGGCTACTGGGGGGACCAGAAATAACGCGGGCGTGAAGCTCGCTGGTGATCTCGGACATACATTGGTTGCAGCAGCTCCTTCTCTGTTCACTTTCAAAATCAACGATTCCCGTCTCGAAGATCTGTCTGGAATCTCAGTTCCCCACGCTTCCGCTTCGATACCTGCCATCAAAATAAAAACCGAGGGGGCATGCCTCATCACTCACTGGGGCCTCAGTGGTCCGACTGTTCTCAAGCTCTCAGCACAAGGAGCCCGTGAACTGGCGGAACTCGACTACCAGTTTGAGGTGATCATTAACTGGTGCGCAATGAATGAGCCTCAATTACTTGAGGTTCTTGCCAACTCAAGAGATGAGTCGCCTAAGAAGAGGGTGCGATCTGGTGTGAGCGACCTGCCTATACCTGGACGGCTCTGGCAGAGGCTTGTTGATCATGCCGAAATCGGTGAAGAAACTATTTGGGCCAATCTTTCGAAGGCGGGGCGCCATGCTCTAGTTCGGAACCTTTTGGCGTGCCGTTTTAAGGTCGACGGTAAAAGCATGAATAAGGAGGAGTTTGTAACGGCCGGGGGAGTAGACCTCAAGGAGGTGAATTTCAAGACGATGGAAAGTCGGATTCATCCTGGCCTCTTCTTTGCTGGTGAAGTAATCGATGTCGATGGGGTGACAGGCGGGTTTAACTTTCAGGCGGCATGGACCACTGCTCGCATTGCGGGAGAGTCAGCCGTGGGCGTAAGTTAAGCAGGTTTTAGGTATCCTTTCGCCGCGATAGCAAAGTAATTATGTTGATCTTGTGACTTCGTAGACTGCCCTCGATACCGACGTCTCCAACTCAGCGGACAATACTGCTGATACCCTGACCCAGGCTAAGCGGTAATTGAAACAGCTAAGCAAGTTGCAAAATTCGGGCAAAGCTCAGGTGGACTCACTTCCTTTGATCCAGGGTCGGATCGTGGAAGATCCGAATGTCAGCTTCTGTGCTACCGAGTAACTCTTGTGCCCTCTTAAGGGCGTTTCGGGTTGAAAGATTGGGGTTCTGAGGGTTGTTCAGCTTTACGTTCTCTTTCCCGATTACCTCAAGACTACCAGAGTTTTTCAGGACGCGGTAGACCTCCTTGGATGCCCCGCTTATAATGACATGGCGTTCGTGGGCTCTGAGAAACTGAACGAGTTCTTCAAGTGCAACGACGCTGGTGGCATCGAGGTGACGTGCATTCTTGAGGCGCAGAATGATGACCCGGAGATCGGGGTCCAACGAAGTTTTTTGGATTTGGTTACGGAAAAGTTCGGACGCGCCAAAAAACAAGTCGCCTTCTACGTGGACGATAGATATGGCAGGCGTGGGGCGAGCCCGCTTTTCCCCAGCTTCACGCAATTCCCCTTTTTCAGAAAACTCGTATTCGATGAGGTTGGGGTGGCTGGCTGCATGAAGGTAGAGCATCACCGAGATGCCAACGCCGAGAAAGATGGCGATGTTGAGAGGAAGAATAAGTGCTGCGACAAACGTGGTGATCAATACTGCAGCATCGGAGGGGGTGGCGTAGAGCGAAATTCTGAGATGAGGAAGATTGATTACCGAAGCAGCAATTCCGATAACCAATGCAGCGAGACAGCTTTTCGGGACAAGGTGCATATAGTCACCGAGTAAGAGCAGACCAACCACGCAGAGGAGGCCGCTGAATATACTTGAGAGACGGGAGATCGCGCCGCTCGCAAAATTTAAGGCAGAACGTGTCAGGGAACCAGAGGCAGGCATGCCGCCTGTAAAAGCTGCTACCAGATTGGCAATGCCAACGCTGAGCATGTCCTGATTCACGTCAGGACGATCACCCGCTCGGCTCGCTAGAGTTTTCGACATCACGGAATTCTCAAGTGATGCAAGAAAAGCAATGGAAAACGCGAGTCCAGTCAATCGGCTGAGGTCGGAGAAAAAGCCCCGAGAGCTGATCTCTGGCAGGTTTGGGGCGAGGTCTGAAATAGTGAACGAATCGAAGGTAGACACTTGCCATCCCGCGAATTTCTCGAGAAGAAAGTAGGCTCCCGACATCACAAGCAAGGTGATAGCGAACACAGGCAGCTTTTTGAATTTTCGGGACAAAAAGAACCAGAAGATGAAAGTAGCCACACCCAGGGCAAGTGTTTGCCATTGGGTATGTCCTGCCTCGGCAATGGTTCCTTGGAGAATTGTGAAAAAGGTTTTCGGGCCTGTGGAATCCAAAGGAGTTAATTCAACCCCCATGATGTGCCGAAGTTGGTTGGCGATGATTAGGATGGCGGCTCCGGTGATATAGCCTACCACGACGGAGCGACTCACATACTGGACGAGCTCCGCAACGCGGAAGAGGGCCCCCACGACTAGAAGAATACCCACCATGAGTACTAGCATGGGGAGATAGAAGATTTGGTCCTTGGCAGAGAAGGCAGCGAAACTGGAGAACAGCATAAAGGCTGTGGCGTTAGTCGGCCCGAGGATGGTGTGTCTTGAACCAGCGAAGAGAGGAGCAATGATGGCGGCAACGGCACCAGATACGATACCGTATTGAATCGGAAGATCGGCGATAACGGCGTAAGCCATACCCTGCGGGAAGGCGAGTAGTGCCACATTCAGGCCCGCTGTCGCGTCGTAACGGAGCTTCGATAGATTGTAACCAACGAAACCCTGCCGTATGGGGAGCGGATCGATGGAGTTCTTGGAAATGAACCCTCTAACCTGTTGCCCGAGTCTTCGAAATAGCCAGCGAACGCGTCTCGTCATGGGGTATGCTTAACTCAATAGACAACCGGTCGAGTAAGATGACAACGTCTAATGTGATGCTTCCACAACTGAGGAGATCGCTTTATTTTTTCGGGAAGCTTTTCTTTGCTGGTGGCGTTTGCGTGCAATTCTGGCATCCTCAAGCGTGAGGTAAACTGCGGGAACGAGAATCAGCGTGATCAACGTGGCAAACAGGATTCCGAAGCTCAGAGAAACCGCCATTGGAACGAGAAACAGGGCCTGAACGTCGGTTTCGAGGAGCATTGGAGTCAGTCCGGCGAAGGTAGTGAGAGAAGTGAGAAGAATCGGGCGGAATCGCGCTGCGCCGGCTTCCCATGCTGCATCGTGCAGGGATAGGCCCGCAGTTCGCTTCCGATTTACGTAGTCGACCAGAACAAGGGAGTCATTTACCACGACGCCGGCTAGAGCGACGATACCGCACATGCTCATGATGGAGAAGTTGAAGCCGAGCAAAAGGTGTCCCACGACCGCTCCGACGAGGCCAAAAGGAATCACGCACATAACAATCATAGGCTGAATGTAGGAGCGTAGCGGGATTGCCATGAGCACATACATCCCGAGGAGTGCAAGGACTGCTTTACTACCCATTTCGCTGATGGATTGGGCTTGGTCTTTCTGTTCGCCTTCAAAGCTGTAATTGACCCCCGCGAAGTTTTCTTCAAGCAGCGTCAGGGCGCCTTTTTTTATTTCCGGGAGTGCTACTTGCTCCATGCCGCGACGTTCACGAAACCAGTTTCTGATATTGTTACCCCAAACCTTCATGTAAGAGTGCGCTTCATTGCCGGAGGTTAATTCGCGCACGATTTCAGTAGCGTTTGCTCCCTGCGCCTTATCGACGTCGGCGGTGATGCGTATTGCGCGCCGCTGGTCTGTACGCTGAATAGTGGCATCGGCCCTGCCGAAGCGGGCCCTGGCGACCTCTGTGAACGGAACTTCTGATCCATCACCGAGACGAATTTTTATGTTCTCGAGGTCCGCTATTGAGGTGCGCTCCGTTCTTGGGTAGCGAACAAAAACTTTCACTTCGTCTTTGCCTCGCTGGAGGCGTTGAATTTGGTCTCCATAAAATCCCTGCCTTACTTGTCGGGCGATATCTTCAAGGCGGAGACCGATTATCCTACCCGTCGGGAGCAGTTCGAGCTGTAATTCGCGTTTGCCTTCAACGTCAGAGTCCGCGAGGTCGATCACTCCGTCATAGCTGGCGAGGGCTTTTTTGGCTAGATGAGTGGCTTCTCGCAGCTCATCAATATTGTCACCGATAATCTCGAGGTCGATTGCATTGCCGCCAGCTGCTGATTCTGTAGCGAAAATCAGTTCAGTAGCTCCGGAGATATCACCAACCAGCTCACGCCAGCGAGAGACGATATCAACCCCCTCAATGCCTTTGCGTTCTACAGCTCCAATAAGCTCGATTGTAACTTCCCCGATATTCGTTCCATTAGGCGATGAATTCACGTTGCCCATCCCCTCGACGAGAGGCTGGCTCCCTGTGCTAGCCAGCATGTGTTTAACAATTGGCTGACCTGATTGCACCGGGAACTCTTTATTGAGTTGGAGCCCTTTTTCTTCGATTAGGCTAATGGCATCGGCGGTCTTCTGAAAGGAAACTCCCTCAGCCATCTTGAGCTTTGCGTTGATTACATCGGTCTCGACTTCGGGGAAAAAGATGAATTTGATGTGACCAGACCTGATGGTGCCAACAGTGACAACGAAAAGGGAGATGAATGTTGCCAGAACGAGGTAACGATTCTTGAGGCAGACGGCAAGGACCGGCCTGTAATAACGGTCAACGAAGTTTTCGAGACCACGAGAGAAGATTTGCTGAAATCGAAGGATAGGTCCCGGGGCTTTCTGTTCGCTTGCAGGCTTGAGGCAGGCGAGGGGGGAGGGAAGAATAAGTTTTGACTGGAACAGTGAGAAAAGGAGAGTGGGTATAACAATAAGCGGAATGTTAGGCCAGATTTTGCCGCTAACGCCGCTCAGTCCGAGCATGGGGGTAAAAGCCATTGCTGTCGTTAGGATGCCGAAAACCACGACGATTCCAACTTCACGGGTTCCACGGGGAGCGGCTTCCCTCGGGTGTTCACCTTTCCGCATTCGACTGTAAACATTTTCACCGACGATAATCGCATCATCCACCACGATGCCGAGGACGAGAATAAAGGCGAACAGTGATATCATGTTGATCGAAATCCCGGTCCAGGGCATCAGGGCGATAGCTCCGGCAAATGAGACCGGAATGCCGATAGCAACAAGAAGGGCGAGACTGGGACGCAAAAACAGGGCCAACACGAGGATAACAAGCAGAAGTCCGACTAATCCATTTTTGGCGAGTAGCATAAGTCGACCATCTAGGTAGCTGGAATCATCTTTCCAGATTTCTAATCCGACACCGGCAGGGAGTTTTGTCTTGGAGTAGCTATCGATGAATGATCTCACTGTTTCAGCGATTTTGAGTGTGTCTTCGTCACCCACGCGATAGACGTTGATCAATACAGCAGGTGCGTTGTCAAACCGCGTATTGATCGGATCTTCTTCAAAGCCGTCGCGTATGGTAGCAATTTCGCCAAGAGTCACAGTGGAGCCGTCTGCGCGTGTGATGACAGGAATTGGGGCGAATTCGGAGGCCGTATATTTGCGGGCATTTGCGCGCAGCAGAACTTCACCACCGTCTGTGCGTAGAGATCCTCCTGGAAGGTCGAGGGAGGCTTTCCTCACGGCCATGGCGATAACGTCCATGCTGATGCCATATTCGCGCAGCCTTTGCTCGGGAATCTCAATTGAGATTTCGTAGTCCCGAACCCCGGTAAGGGATGCCTGAGTGACTTGTTGTTTGGCACCACGATAATTGAGCAGGTCGGTACGAACCCTTTCGGCGATAGTGCGAAGGGTGGCCTCATCGGTTTCGGCCGATACGGCAATACTCATCACCTGTGCTTTGATTAGAATTTCATGGAGCACTGGTTCTTCGGCTTCTTCTGCCATGTTCTGGATGGCATCGATCCGTGTTTTGATGTCATCCATTATGCTGCGCACATTGTAGCCAGTCGCTACTTCGGCAGTGACGTTGCCGTAACCTTGGCTCGCTACCGAACGGATCACATCAATGCCATCGACATCCTGGATCGTTTCCTCGATCGGAACGATAATGCCCTTTTCGACCTCGTCGGGGGTCGCGTTGGGATAGGGCACCGAAATCGATACAGCATCAATCGAAACTTCGGGAAAGATTTCTTTTTTGATTTCTGGCCAGGTTCCGACTCCGATCACCACAATTAATGCCATGAGAAAGTTCGCTGCAACATGGTTGCGGCTGAACCAGTGGATGACACCTGAATCTTTATGAAGTTCGTTCACGGTTGATTGGTGGCTGCGGTATTGTCAGTTAATTCCTCTGAAGTCTTCTCAGCAGAAAGGGGGGTGACCTTGACGGGGAGACCGGAGACGAGGTCCGGGACCTCAGTGACGCAGACGCGGTCCCCATGGTTGAGGCCGCCTTCGACAAAAACGGTGTTTCCCTTTCGATAGAGTATATCGACGTCACGTGGGTAGAGCTTGTCTTGGCCGTCCTCTTTTTTAATCACAACTATCTGATTTAAGTTGGTAAAGGCCTGGAAGGGGATGGCGGCAACATCCTCGTAGGGTTTTCCGGAGACCGATGCGTTCACGAACAGACCCGGGCGGGCTCTGGCACCCCGGGTATTTTCGACTGGGACAACGAGGTAAAGCGAACGAGTCTGCCGATCAATTTCTCCCTCATTACGAATTATTTCAGCCTCCCAGTTCAACTCCTTGGAACCCACGGTTGCATTAAGTCTGACGATCCCTGTTGGATCTCCATCCTCGCTCAATTTTAAGTGATTCAGTTCATCGATGGATATGGGTAGACGTACCTCGTAGGGACCACTTTCGAAGACTTCCGTCACCCTAGAGCCCGGCACTACATAGCTGCCGAGTTCGGTATCTTTTGAAGCAATAATGCAATTGAAGGGAACCGTGATGTTCGTGCGAGCCTTGTCCTGTTGTGCTTTTTCTAGCGCTTTGGTAGCCGACTTGACACGTGCCATGGCACTTTTCAGCTGCGGGAGTCGTTGGACAAGTGGTGGTGCTTTTTTAAAATCTTTATTCGGGACAGGATCACGTTCCCAGTCTCGTCGAGCCTGTTCTTGCCGAGCTTCCTCGCTATGAAGCGCTGATTCAGTCTCGGCTAAGGTCGCTTCAGCTTGGGCAATTGCGGCTTCGAAATCTGTATCGTCGAGTCGAATTAAGGTGTGGTTTGCTGGGACGATCTGACCGACTTCAAACAGGGGGTCAACGTAGACAACCTTCCCGGGAACTTCAGCAGCTAGTTGGCTTCGTCGATGGGCTTCAATGATGCCTTGCGATGGGATCTCGAAGGAAACTGTCTTGAGATCTGCTCTAATGTAATCGACCGCCATCAAGGCCTTGGTCTGTTCCACTTTATCAGGAACGGGTCGGGTGATCCACAGGAGACCCGAGATTGCGAACCCACCGGCGAGCACTCCAATTCCGATCAGTATCTTGAAAAGCTTCTTCATCTTCAGTTGTCTTTGTTTCAATCTGAGTTTGGGTGAGGTTGAAAACTGCCTCCGAGGGCCAGATGGAGTTCGACACGGTTATCAAGGGCCAAGCGTCGCAGGCTTAGAAGTTGTGAGTTGGTAGCGAAAGCCTGTTGTTGAGCACTGAGGACAGTCAGGACATTACCGGTTCCATTTTCAAACTCTTCGAGAGCACGATTGTAAGCCTGAGTCGCCATACGGCTGGATTCGGCAAGAAAGTCAGTCCGGTTCTTTAAATGCTTTTCCGTTGAGAGGGCGTTCTCCACCTCAGAAAAGGCAACAAGCGCGGCCTGTTCAAAGTTTGAAACAGCGAGATCAACCTCGGCCGCGCGCCTAGCAATGTTGGCGCGAAGTCGGCCGCCTTGGAGGATAGGCTGGGCAGCACCGGCAGCGATGCTCCAGGCGCCGAAGTTACTGCTGAGAATGTCGGTGATATCATCGCTGGCGCTGCCATAGCTGCCCGTCAGACTGATGGTGGGCAGCAGCGCGCGTTTGGCTTCAAGTAAGCGCTCGTCGGCAGCTGCGATTTGGCGCTCCGCGACAGCCAGGTCAGGACGTCGATCAAGAAGCGAGGCTGGTAGGCCGGTGGGGATGCTTCCCGGGAAATCCGGCAGCTTTGCCGCAGCACCAGCTTGTCCTGCCGGATATCGCCCTGCCAATAATTCGAGTTGGCGCGCTGTTCTCTCAGCTCGTTCCAGTCCAACACTCAGATTTTCTCTCGCTCTCGCCACGTCGGCTTGGGCTAAGAGGAGTTCGGATGCGAAGCTGCGGCCATTTTCTTCAAGGCCGCGTTCAAAGCGCCCCCTCAATAGGTCTTCTGTTTCTGAAAATTTACGGATCGTGAGCTGGGTCAGGGCGACCTGTTCGTGCGCTTCCGCGAGAGCTAACCAGGCTTTGACTGCTTGCCCGGTTAATGAAAGTTCAGCGGTAGCTCGGTCGAACTCAGAGGCTTCAAATTCAGCAATAGCTGCCTGCTGGGCTGCCTTGATGCGGCCCCAGAGATCCACTTCCCAGGAAAGATTGAGACCGGCGCCAAATTGATTGAAGTAGCTAAAGACAGGATTCGTTCCAGCGCCAGATATGGGGAAGCCAATAAAAGTTTGTTTGTTTCGTCGGCTGTTAAAGGTGCTGCTTAGCTGAGGATGGCGCTGAGCTCCAACAAGGCGAGCACTCGCTGCTGCGATTTCGATGCGTGACTGGGCCGTTTTCAGGTCCTTGTTGTTTTCCAAAACCGAGCCGACGAAGGATCGAAGGCTGGGATCGCTAAAATGACTAATCCAGTATTGGTCGGCCATTTTTGGTGAGTGACTGCTTTTGTCGGCGACCCAGTGAGCGGGAGCCTGGACTGTGGCTAAAGATGCCGCATTCGGAGGTGATGTTGCGTTGCAGCTGCTGAGCCCTGTAGCTATAATAAGTGACGTTAATGCAGCTCCAATTTTTGCGGCTTTTGGCTGGTGCTTTTCGGTATGGGAATCGGCACGGAGCCCGGCGGCGGTGAAATCGATGAGGCGTTGCAGCGTCTCTTCGGGATCAGGGGATTGAATGCGTCCTTGGGAAAAGACGGCGACACGTTCCGAGTCTGTCAAGGCAGTCACAAGGGCGCCGAAAGAAAAGTGCATGCGCCAGAAGATGTCCTCCTCGTCAAGGTGGGGCAGAGACTTGCACGTGGCCGACATGAAGCGGTTTAGCATTTCTTCGAATAATTTGGCAAGTTTGTCGGAGAAAGTAGCGCCCGATTCTGCCAAGCAGCGTCCTGCCAGTTTTAGGTAAACGGATTCGTTGAGGCCGGACTGCTTCAATTGGTTTACCACGGGGCGGTGTAACGCCTCTAGGATTTCTTCCAAAGGAACTGGAGAAGAACCGTGTGTCGATTCGGACTGGCCCAAAAGTGTAAGACGCTCGCGGTTGATGGGCGCGACGACTCGGGTGAAAACCTCGGAAATGAGCGCATCTTTTGAGCCGAAGTGGTAGTTCACCGAAGCGATGTTAACTTCTGCTTCTTGGGTAATGCGACGGAGCGAAACAACACGAAACCCATGATCTGAGAAGAGCGACTCAGCGGTGTCGAGAATTCGGTTTTTTGTTTCCTTTGAGTCTTTTCTCATCAATGAAAAGAGAGCGAGCTTGGCAGGTCGAAACAAATGTTTTAAACGTTTGTTTTAATTCTTCAACCAGTCATTACGGCTAGAAACAAAAAAAGGCCACCGAAGTGGCCTCTTTTTAGACAGTTCATGGGATGTAATCCCTTCTTTAGCTTTGTGTATTTGATTTATTAGGGCCGAACTTCCTCAATTTTTGGAGGCTCGATGTTCATAATCTTCTCATGAATTTGAAGGATCTCTCGGGACTTGTCGAAGAAAGAAGTTAATTCTGACGCACTCTTTTGGTTGGATTGAATCACTGAGTCGAGTTCAGTTAGATACTCATTAATGTTCAGCGAGATGCTGCTCATCTTGTATTGGGCGCTCGAATAAGCTGTGGTGTAAACCTCCTGTACCTCTACCAAGGCAATGCGGCGCCCCTGACTTTCAAAGAATTGTTGTCGTTCATTTTGGAACTCGCGGTTCTTAAAAAGACGTTTGCCCAGCGATGTTGTGTCCTTAGGGTCGAGTGCGCCTTCCGGAAGCGCAGCGAGTTGCTGCCCAAAGTAACGGCTCAGTTCGCGAAATTCGTTCAGCGGCTTTTTGTACTGCTCGTGGAGAACAAGAAGTCCATTCACGACGCTCTGCAATTTAGCTGCTTCAACTTCGTCCAGTTCCTGGCCCGATTTAAGTCGATCTTCAATATCTCCAATGTAGGTGAGCGTCTTCCGACTGTCGTAAACGATATCGTTCATTTGAGCGTAGGTACTCTGGAGTTGATCTTTGTGCTGTTGTTTCAGGGTTCCTACCTGCGTGGACCACTCGTCCTTGAGTCGGTCATTTTCGGCCTGCTTATCTGCTAGGAGACCCGATAACTCGGCGTTTCTGCCTTCAACCTCGCTCATGCGATTGGTGACGGATTCCATCTGCTGTTGCAGCGATAGTGTTTTGGCTTGCTCGCTACTCCATCGCTTACCCATGGATACCGCTGCGACGGCGGCGGCAACGAGGAGGACTGCCAGCAGGATCAGTAAAACTGTTTTCCCGTTTCCGGCGCGCCCGTAATCGTAGTCTTCTGCGGTGTCTTCTGTCTGGTATTCTCCGCTCATGATGCACTTACAATAATTGTGTTTTGTTAAATTTCTACCTAGTAAACTAATTTCGTACCTTGCTCTACGCCGATTTTCGCGGAGTTCTTTCATCAATATGCGCAGCGGAGTTGAACTGAGAAAAGAGTTTTTAGAGCGAGTCCTTCCAGATCAGGCCTTCCAGCTCCTCTTTAATCATCTCCCTGGCGTTCTGTTTTTTGCCAAAGATCAAGAGGGTCGTTTGCTCGCCGCTAACCGGGCCCTGCTTGACCTATATGGTTACGAGGATGAAAATAAGTTTTGGGGAGCGACCGATTTTGACCTTTTGCCCCACAGTCTCGCGGAGAAGTTTCGTGCCGATGACATTAAGATTGCTGAGACGGGCGAACCGCTGCTGGAAATTGTAGAAATATTCATCAGTCGACATGGTATCCCTGCCTGGTTCCTAACCAATAAGATTCCTGTATTTGCCCGAGATGGTGAAGTGATTGGTGTGATGGGGACTATTCAGAACCTCGATAAGCAGCGTGATTTGCTGCCCGCGGATTCTGATATTTCGGCTGCTTTGAATCACATTGGGGCTAATTTCAACCGCGAGATCCCAATTCCCAGTCTTGCTGAAATGTGTGAGCTATCAGTACGACAGTTCGAAAGAAAATTTAAGGAGCATCTCAAGATGCCGCCCCAGCAATACATTATCAAAATGCGGGTGCATGCGGCCTGCGATGACCTACGTCGGAGCCGGAAATCAATTTCGGACATCGCGACTAATCTGGGATTTTACGATCAGGCGGCATTTTCACGCCAGTTCCGCAAGCATATGGGAATGACGCCTCTGTATTACCGTAAAGAGTATCGTTAACTGAGCGTTGCAGGCCTGGCAGATAAACGGATAAACTGTCACCTTCCTACGAGTAGCGCTTTGGCTTCGCCTCCAAAGTGTTCACAGATCAACTGACTCAATTGACTAGCGTCCGGAGCAGGCCCCGCGTAGATCAGGGAACTGGGAGGATTCCCTGCATGCGCGATGAGGAGAGGCTTGGACCTTTCTCCAATAATCGTGCCTTGCGAAGGACGATCTCAGTATCAGCAGTCAGCTCTCTTCGTCTCTTCTTCGGCGACAGGAGGCGCAGCCACACAAATTACCCACATGCGTGATAATCAGTGCGACGCCGCCGAGAGTAGTGACGATACTGGATGCCGGGAACTTCAATTTCGTATTTCCATCAGCATCGGTTGTAAAAGAGGGGCAGCAAGCATCGGTAGCGCAGGATTCGTCGTGTCCGGATTCAGCAGGCATGGAGTTATCTTCTGCTGAAACAAGGCTAGATTCGCCTTCCGAAGTTAGAAGTGATGCTTCGCTCTCCAAAGAGGCAGGAGTTGGGGTGACCGCTGCCGCCATTATTGTCTCAGAACTCTGAAGGTAGGGCAGAGCGGCTCCAATCAAAACGAGTGATACCCCCAATGATCCGACGGCGACGATCCACTTGCGGCGGTGCTGGCGATAGCCTGAGATTATCATCGCGATAGCAATAGGGACGACTAAGAGGGCCATCCCCCAGTGGGTGGCTGGGTGAGCCCAGACTTCTCCAAAGGCAGGAAGGAGAAGGAGGAGTGGAGGGGTGACGGCACAGTGAATGGCACAAAGAGTGGAGGCCACCACACCAATGCGGTCGGCATTGATTTTTTTTAGCTTTGGTTGAGTATCAATGATTGAGGACGCTACCATAAATGCATGGTACTTGCGTTAAACTATATTTCAAGTCTTGCGCGCAAATAAACGCTTGGCCTTTTGCGGTTAGACTCTGTGAGACCTTAGAGCTTTCGTAGGTCAGCCAACGGATTCCGGGCAATCAATTTTGGATGAGGAATAAGTTTGAAAGTTGAATCAAATTTAACGATTCCACTGTCTGCGCTAATCGCGGCTTCCATCTCATAGAGATTCTTAGAGCCGTAGCCATAAAGGGTGATGAAAATTGTGGTATTGGGCGCGAGGCGAGATGATTTCGAGGCGGGTTGTCACGCAGTTGTAAGTTCTGCTGAGGAAATGGTACCTTCGTCCTTGCAGGATGAGGAATCTTCAAATACTGTTTAAATGAACAGTATTTGAATGCGGATGCAAAATAGTAAAAAAGTTGCGGTGGACAAGATCGTTGCGCTTCAGTCTCTCCGTCAACAACTGGGAGAGGAACTGGGGCAGAAAATTACATCAGGTGCCGAATTATTGGACGAACAGCAAAGACGCGAAAGCCGCTGGTCGTCCGGCCGAGAGGACTGGGACGCTTTACTCGGTGGCGGTTGGGCGCAAGGACAACTCACCGAGTTAATCGCGCCCGAGGTATCGACGGGTAGTGGCCTTGTCATGGCGCAACTCTTGGCCCAGGCGAGGCAGGAACGACGTTACGTCATGTTTCTGGACGTAGGGCAGGGGTTTTCCATGGAAGGGTTTTCTGCCGATGATCTGGAGACCTTGCTCTGGGTAGGCTGTGGATCGGCTAAGGAAGCGATTGAAGCTTTGGATGTGGTTTCGCGGGATGAGAACTTCTTTCTTTTTCTGATCGATCTTCGTGACAGTGAGCCGTCGGATTGGCGTTCGGTCAAGACGAACCAGTGGTATCGCGTTCTTGGACAGTTAAGACAGCGTGAATCGGTGGCGCTACTTTTTGCGCGTCAGGCGGTGACGGCAGTGGCAAAGCAGCGTCTGGAATTAAAACAACGTCTTTCGTGGGAAAGTCTCGAAGAGGAGCGTGAGGTGTTGAAGGCTTCGGTGCGTTTTCAGCGATCGCAGGTGGTTGCGCCGGAACGTGAGCGCCGTCATCGGGAGGATTATCGCGGCGAAATCTTGGCGGTTAGCTAGGGTTAGAGGTTGGAAACGACAAGCGTAGATGCATCGAATAGACGAAGCAGTTGATGGTAATGTGTCGGGTTATGCCGTGATCTGGTGTCCGGATTTTCGGCTTCAGTCCGTGGTTAGACGGGTAAATTGGAGTGAGGAACCGGTGGCCCTCGTCGATGAGCGGCAGCGACAGTCGATCGTTCTGGCTCGCAATGTCGCCGCAGCACGTGAGGGCGTCGACGTGGCGATGAAGACAGTGCAAGCTCTGGCTCGCTGTTCAGCTTTGCGAGTGGAGCGGCCGTCGGCTTCCGGCGAGTTGGCTGCCGGAAGTCGTCTACTGGAAACGGCCCTTGGCTGGGTGCCGGGGATTGAAGAGACCGAACCGGGTCTGCTGACACTCGACTTGTCGACCCAGGTGGAAGAAGCTTGGCTGGAAAGTGGCCGCCGCATTCGGGGGCGGCTTTACGATCTTGGATTTGAAGTGGCGGTTGGCGTCGGGGAAACTCCATCATTGGCGAGGATTGCAGCTTTGGCTGCCTGGCAACAGGGCGGTTCGCTCTGGCATCTCCATCGAGACAATCACATGGAATTGCTGGATGGACTGCCTCTAATGGTGGCCGAGACGGGAGAGGATTTGAATGAGCGGCTTCGGCTCTGGGGTATTGAAACTCTCGGGGCTTTCGCGAGACTGCAACGAGAGGCAGTGGCTTCACGTCTTGGCGAAGAGGGAATCAAGTTGTGGCTGCGATTAACGGGACGGTTGCGACGACCGTTGAAGCTGGCCAGGCTGGAGCAGCTCTTTGAAGAGCATCATGACTTTGATTATGAGGTTTGTGACCGTGAATCCCTGCTTTTTGTGTTAAATCGGTTCATTAAAGGGCTCTCAGTCCGGGTTGAGCAGACCGGGCGCGCGGTGATCGCAGTGCACCTACTTATTTCCTATGTCGATGGGGGACGTTACGCGAAGCGCCTGTCGCTACCAGAACCTTTGCTCGATAAAATGGTGCTATTTCGACTCGTCAGCAGTCACCTCGAGACGCTGGAGATGAAAGCGCCAGTCGAAGCGGTTTGCCTGCGGTTTGAGCCATCGGATCCCGTGGCATCACAGCGGCAACTGTTTGGTGCTGGGCTGCGGAATCGATTCCAGTTCGAGGACACTATGAAGCGTCTGCGTCGTCTTGTTGGGACGGATCGTGTGGGGGCAATCCGGCCTGTCGATTCTCATCTTCCGGGTGCATTTCAGCTGGTACCGTTACCAAACGAGATCGATGAAGTTAGAGAGCCTAGCGGGCCGCCAGCGATCGGGCTAGTTCTGCGTCGCTATGCAGCTATGACTCAGGCGCGAGTCATGCTACAGGGAGAGAGGCCGTTGCAGATTCATTCTCCCAAGGTTTCCGGTATTATTGTTAACGCTTCAGGACCTTGGCGCAGTGAAGGGGATTGGTGGCATCGTGACCGTGAATGGATGCGGTCGGAATGGGATGTGGAGATCATGAAGCAGGGGCTATTTCGTTTGGTGGAGTGTCGGGGAGAGTGGGAAGTTGAGGGTTATTATGAGTGATTACATTGAGCTTCATGCTCGCAGTGCTTTCAGCTTTTTGCGTGGGGCTTCGCAGCCGGAAGTCATGGCGGATCGTGCCGGACAACTGGAACTTCCGGGGGTAGCTCTCTGCGATCGGGATGGATTTTATGGATCCGTTAGGTTTCATCAACGCTCACTGGAGAACGGATTTCGTGCCGTTGTAGGAACTGAATTGAGCATGACTAACGGCGCTGTCTTACCCTTATTGATTCGGAATCGGCGCGGCTATCGGGGCGTCTCTCGTCTTATTAGCCGCGCACAGCTGCGCTCTCCCAAAGGGGAGTGTTTACTGGCGTGGTCGGAACTGGAGGAAGTGGTCGATGATGTGGCGGTGTTGACCGGAGACGATGAAGGCCCACTGGACGTAGCCTGGAAGCGGGGTGGGCCCGGTGAGATGGAGCGGGCTCTGAAGCAGTTGAAGCGTTATGTGCCTGAGCAGCGACTCTGGGTTGAGGTGCAGCGACATGCCATTCGTGGAGAAGAGGCAAAGGTGAGAGCAAAGCGTGATCTAGCCGCAGCGTATGGGCTACCTTTGCTAGCGACCAATGGACCCTGTTACGCTATGCCGAAAAACCGTCAGGTTCAAGATGTGTTCACCTGCCTGAGGCTTCACTCGACACTCGATACAGCCGGCCGCGAACTGGCCGTGAATTCGGAGCGCCATATCAAGGCTGGTGCGATGATGACACAGCTTTTTCATGACCTTCCTGAAGCGGTGACTAATTCGAAACGACTGTTTGAGCAATTGGACTTTTCGCTCGAGAAATTGGGCTACGAATTCCCTCAATATTCGGTGCCCCCTGGACATTCGATGGACACTTACTTATCAGAACTAGCGTGGCGTGGGGTTCGGGAGCGCTACGGCAAGCCAACGCGTCAGATCAAGAAGCAGATTCAGCGGGAGCTAAATCTTATCGTTAAACTAGGCTTCAGTGGTTATTTTTTGATTGTCTGGAGCCTGATCCAGTATTGCCGGGAGAATGGTATCATGGTGCAGGGGCGGGGAAGTGCTGCCAACAGCGCGGTGTGTTACAGTCTCGGAATCACGCCGGTGGATCCGATTGGCAGTCGGCTCTTGTTTGAGCGGTTTCTCAGTGAAGGACGCAAATCCTGGCCTGATATTGATCTGGATCTCCCCAGTGGGAATCAGCGTGAGAAGGTTATCCAAGAGGTATACCGGCGCTACGGACGTTGTGGAGCCGCGATGACGGCTAACGTTATTACCTATCGGGGTCGCAGCGCGGTGCGGGAGATTGGCAAAGTCCTGGAGTTTCCTGAGGAGATGCTGAGTCGTTTTTCGGACCTTTATGCCAGCGGAGATTACAAGCAGACCCTGAGTTTTGAAAATCAAGTCGAGCAGTCCGGCATTGGAGCCGATCATCCAAGGTCGCGTGCTTTGGCCGAACTCTATGCCCAGATTTACGGACTGCCCCGACATCTGGGGCAGCACTCGGGCGGAATGATCATCAGTCAGGGCGAACTGGATGCGGTGATGCCGTTGGAGAATGCCAGCATGCCTGATCGCACTGTGGCGCAGTGGGATAAAAATGACTGCGAAGACATGGGGATTATTAAGGTGGACCTGTTAGGGCTCGGAATGATGGCCGTGTTGCAGGAGACCCTGACACTGTCTGAGAGGCGGGGGCGCTCGGTGGATCTGGCGCAGTTGCCGACAGATGACGAAGCCACTTATGACTTGATGTGTTCGGCCGATACGATCGGGGTCTTCCAGATTGAAAGTCGGGCTCAGATGAACACGCTCAGGCGAATGAAGCCGCGCTGCTTTTACGACGTGGTGGTTGAGGTGGCAATTGTCCGCCCCGGACCGATCGCCGGTGGCCTGGCCCATCCTTACCTGGAGCGACGTGACGGGCGGCAGCCCATCGATTACATCCACGAAAAACTGAAGCCAACCCTGGAGCGCACTCTGGGAATTCCCATGTTCCAAGAGCAGGTCTTGAAGATGGCGATGGTGATGGCTGATTTCTCGGGCAGCGAAGCCGAGGAGTTGCGCCGGGCGATGGGGTTTCATCGTTCTCATGAGCGCATGCAGCGGGTTGAAAACAAGCTGCGGGCCGCGCTGGAGCAGCGTGGAGTCGCGGAGAGAACGACCGAACAGATTGTCCAAGCGATTGGTTCCTTCGCCCTTTATGGATTTCCGGAGTCGCACGCGATCAGCTTTGGAATCCTCGCCTATGCGAGCAGTTACCTGAAGGTGCACCGTGCGGCTGAATTCTACACGGGATTGCTCAATAACCAGCCGATGGGATTTTATTCCCCGGCGACACTGGTGCAGGAAGGAAAGCGGCGGGGGCTGAAGTTCGAACCGCCCTGTGTGATGCGATCAGGCTGGTGTTGTGAAATCCTGGATGATACGACGATTCGGCTAGGCTTGTTGACCGTTAAGGGACTCAAGGAGGCAGTGACGGAGCGAATGCTGCAGGCTCGTGAGCGGTTGCCTTTTCGGTCGCTGGAGGATTTCCGTCAGCGGACAGGGTTTGATCGTCGGCAGTTAAGTCAGCTGGCGTCGGTGGGAGCCTTGAATGCACTGGCAAAGACACGGCGCCAGGCGATCTGGCGGGTAGAGGAAGCAAAGTTGGAGCAGGGTGACCTGTTTGCCAGTGCAGGCTTTGGGAGCGTAGGCGCGTGCCAGGAGTCTGCCAAGGTAGCAGAATCCCCTTTGCCGGAAATGTCCTATAACGAAAGGGTCCAGGCGGATTATTCAGGGATGGGATTAACGTCAGGGCGTCATCCCATGGCTCTGATTCGCGCTTCGTTGCCCAAGTCGATTCTGCCGGCAATGTTGATGAATCAGCAGCCTGACGGAGCGCGAGCTTCGACGGCAGGGGCGGTGATTTGTCGGCAGCGCCCGGGAACGGCGAAAGGCGTGGTATTTATCACGCTTGAGGACGAAACAGGGCTGTCGAACAATATTGTCTACGCGGACCGTTTCGAAGAGTTTCGCCTCACCATTACTACGGAGGCGTTTCTGCTGATCTCGGGAACGATTCAGCAGGGCGAAGGTGTGACGCACCTGATGGCGGAGCGGATCGAACCGCTCTCGACGACCCGGTCGCTGCCGGCCGGGGCGTCACACGATTTTCACTGATTAGTGAGCGTGGCCGTGATGACCCGTGCCAAGGTAAACCATGAACTGCAGCCAAGCAACGTGCTCGCTGGTGAGGTCGTCGCTTTGGTTGTAGTCATACTGCACACGAGCCCGCAACATATCATTCGGACCGAAGTGGGTCGTCGCTGCAGTTGAGAAACGGTGACGGCTGGCAATTTCAGCGATCTCAACATCAGAAACCCAATCGTAGCGCATGGCCAGCGTTAGGTCGTCCGAAAGGCCGTAGTGAGCGGAAGCAGAAATTCCTTGCTCGGTAAAGTCAGCGAGTGCTCCACTTTCTTCAAAATTACCGTTCACCTGACGGCCGATAAATTCCCCACTCAGCAGAAGAACTCCGCTACCGAGGCGGTGGCTGTCGCAATGTCCGTCTTCGAAGCAGCCGTTGAATATTTTGCGTGCGCCAACCCCGTAGATTACAGAATTGCGGCCGAAACCGTTTTCGCCGATAGCGAAAGAACCTGAGACGATGAAGTCATTGTCAGCCGAGACAGGAATGTCAAGGTCAAGGGATATCAGGTTACCTTCGATGCCGCCTTCATCGGCATGGAAATGATCCTTGTCTCCATCACCGTCTTCCTCCTCTTCTTCTTCGTGAACATGAGTCTTGGCTTGGCCGGCCCCGAAAGTGAACAACATACCCGTGTTGCCATTTGGCCTGAAGCCCAGTTCAGCGCCTTGCGTAATGAGTTCCGCCTCGTTTATCATGCGACTAGCGGCAAGGTTGCTGTTTACGAAATCCCATGTATGCAGATGTTTCGGGTTTTGATCGCCGAGAGTGGCGAAAAACTGGCCTGCCGTGAGGGTGAGGTTGTCGTTTAGAATGACTTCGAGTTTGGCGACTTCCAAGTTTGCCTCCCATTCGCTTTCCCCCTGATGTCCAAAACCGGAGACTTCGGCATTGACGGCTTCATTGAAATGTAATCCAACGTGCATGTCGAAGCCTTGAAAGACGGCATCATCTTGTGGGTCATGCTCAGAGGTGGCAAATTCTCCGGCGCTACTGCCTGATTCGAAAGCTCCTGCAGTACCGAGCACAAAGAGATTGGCACTAACAAAGCCGGGAGCGGCATCATTCAAGACAAGAGCGTCAGAATTGTCGTGTCCATGTCCGGCATGATCGTCGGGGGTAATCTCCACCGGACTGTGAGAATCATGGTCGTGTCCGGTATGGTCGTGACCTTCGTGCGAATCCTCTGCCTGAGTAAAACTAGGGCAGTAAAGTGAGAAGATGGCCACGAGGGGTGGAAGCAATAGTGTGCGTTTCATGTAGGGTTTTGTTGTCGTAAATAAAAGAGCACTCAATACTGTTGCGTTTCTAGCGATGGCGCAAGCGCTTAATGCAAGTTTTTTGCAACTAAAGCTGGAGGTTCAGCTCACATGGCTGCTAGAATAGACCCGTCGACGTTATTGCGTGTTCTCCGAACGGTTTTATTTGTCGCATAATTACAAGATTGTAACGAAAGCTGCCAATACAAGCTCAGAAGTTTAGGTAGCCTTTGATGCGTCGGGATGAATCGGGACTTCCCACTGTTACGCGCTCGACCATTTATGCTATTGCCATTTGCGCTCCGATAATAAAACTGAAAAAAAATGGCTAATCTTGTGGCGGCAAAAACTTATGAGATAACCCATGCATGCCCCTGTAGTGTGAAAATGGCCGTCTTGAGATCAATTTTTACAATTATCACCACGCTGTTAAGCAAGTTTGCATCGTAATCTTTATTTGTATGTGTTCGAAAATTTTGGCAACCTGACATCAGTTGCGATGAACCCCACGTTCCCCAATAACACACTCCGAACCTATTGGACCCTCGCGTTTGGCGCGACCCTGCTTTTCTTTTCTTCTGCTCACGGAGAGGAAGGGGAGAAGTTCTATGCCGAGAAAGTCTTTTCGATTCTGGAGGAACATTGCTTCAGCTGCCATGGCGGGGAAGATCGCATTAAGGGGCATTTCCGGATAACCAACCGGGAAGGGCTTCTAAGGGGAGGAGACTATGGCCCCGGATACAATGCCGAAAGCCCATTGGAGAGTCTGGTGCTTGAGATGCTCAGTTATAAAGATGCTGAGCACGAAATGCCGCCGAAGGCAAAGTTGCCGGACGAGGAGATTGCTGTGCTGAGGCAGTGGGTTGAGATGGGGGTGCCCTATGACCCCTCTCTGGAAATTGACGGCAAAGAAAGCGAGGTGAAACGTGGCTTTACACTTTCGGATGAAAATCGCGAGTGGTGGGCATATCGCCCGCTGCTGAGGGGGGGCATCCCTGAGGTGAGTGACCCCGAATGGAGTGGCAATGGAGTCGACGCTTTTATCAGGGCCCAGTTGGATGAAGACGGATTGAGTCCGAACGCTTTAGCTGGCCCCGGCGTGCTTGTTCGGCGTTTGTTCTACGATTTGCTTGGTCTTCCACCGAAGCCTGAGGAAGTCAGTGCATTCATCCTTGCTTCCCGTTTGGATCCGGACCGCGCTTACCGGGAACTCGTGGATGATTTACTTTCCCGTCCGCAGTATGGAGAAAGATGGGCGCGACACTGGCTCGACGTAGTTCGTTACGCAGAGTCCAACGGTTTTGAGCGCGACAATCCAAAGCCTCACATTTGGCGATATCGCGATTATGTGATTGATGCATTCAATCAGAATAAGCCCTACGACGTTTTTTTGACAGAGCAGCTTGCCGGTGATGAAATCGAAAATCCGACAATGGAGTCGATGGCCGCGACAGGATATCACCGCTTGATGCAGTGGGACGATGAGCCTGCTGATCGGCGTCAGCATGTCTATGATGTTCTCGCAGACAATGTGTTAGTGACGAGCGAAGCGTTCATGGCGATGACTTTGAATTGCGCCCGTTGTCACGATCATAAGGCCGACCCGATTTCCCAGAAGGATTTCTACTCCTTTATGGCCAATTTCTCCGGGGTAACCCATTACCAAACGCCCGGAACAATCGTGCACTGGGCGCCACCAGAGGAGAAGGCTGCTTTCGAAAAACAACGGAGCGAAAAGTTAAAAGAGCTCAACGCTGAACGCGAAAGTCTGAAGGAAAATATTGTAACAGTTCTCAGCGACAAGGGTGTTGTGAGAGTCCAAGAGGGGGAAAAGGTGACGACATTTATCGACGATGCTAGAGGGAAGTCGGCCCAGTGGTTTTATACGACTTCTACACCCACTGATGATTGGAAAGAGGTAGGCTTTCTCAATAAATCTTGGTTTAAAGGTTACGGAGGTTTCGGTGCGGGTAGCTCGCCTAATTCCCACATTAAATCAAAGTGGGATACCCCGGATATCTGGATGCGCGCCAACTTTGGTTTGAAGAATCTGCCTGAGTCCCTCGTGCTTGAAATTTATCACGACGAAGATGCCGAGGTTTACCTGAATGGAGCGCTTGTCTACGAGGCGAAAGGACAAGCGATAATGAATGATTACCAGATCATCTCTCTCTCAAAGACGGCACTCGATCTGCTTCAAACTGGGAAAAACGTGATCGCCGTGCACTGCCGCCAAACCGGCGGTAACCAGTATGTCGACCTTGCCCTGCGTTCCAAGGCTTCTTTTTCATCGATCGAAAGTCTCTTAAGCGGCGGAGCAGGAAAGAAAATGAAGGCGACAGTAGCTGACGCAGGAGGTCGAGATCTTGTCGGCGAGTATGAAAAAACGGTCGCTGCGATCAACGGTCTTAGGCAGCAGAAATCAGGAGTTCCTCTCAACGTTGTGACCGAAAAAGCCACGCCCGGGGCGATGCATGTCCACCTGCGCGGCAGCGCTCATGCTCTGGGCGATGAAGTCGCGCCCGGGGTTCCTGCTGTCCTTGGAAGTGAGAATTCTGATCCGGGTCCACTCCTGTCCAAACGCGTCAATTATCGCGATTACCAATCTTCGGGCCGGCGCCTAGCCCTAGCTCGGTGGATGACCAGCGAAGGCAAAGCGTTAACCTCGCGGGTAATGGTCAACCGCATCTGGCAGCATCACTTCGGTCGGGGGATTGTTACGAGTAGTTCTGATTTTGGAACTTTGGGAGAAAAGCCCACCCATCCGGAATTGTTAGACTGGCTCGCGGCGGAATTCATTGCGGGTGAATGGAGTATCAAAGATCTTCATCGTCTCATTCTAAATAGTCGCACTTACCGCCTCTCCTCCGAACCGGACAGTGCCAATCTTGCCGCTGACCCTCAGAACCACAATCACTGGAGATTTTCTATGAGACGCCTTACGGCAGAGGAATTGCGTGATTCGATATTGGCGATGTCAGGCAAACTAAACCTCAAGGCTCACGGCCATTGGGTGACACCACCTCTTCCAGCGGAAGTCTTGGCAACCGCTTCGAGACCGGGAAAGGGATGGCCGGTATCAGCCGATGAGAATGATAATTATCGTCGGTCCATTTATGTCCACGTGAAGCGAAGTCTACGACACCAGATGTTGGCTGACTTCGATCAGGCAGACACGGATGCGCCGTGTGCGGTGCGCTTCGCCACGACAGTGCCTACTCAGGCCCTGACCATGTTAAACTCTGAGTTCGTGAATGAGAATGCGGTGCGTTTTGCTGATCGTCTTCGCGAGCGAGGAGGAAGCCTGGATGATCAGATTGCCTACGGGCTCTCGCTAGTGCTTCAGCGGAATGCTGAAGCTGGAGAGATCGAGGAGTTGATTGGGCTTTATAACGATTTGAAAACCGACGCTAATCTTTCTGATAGAGATGCTCTTGATCGCGTCGCCCTACTCGCGCTGAACTTGAATGAATTTGTTTATCTGGACTGAGATATGAAAAAGAGATCCAAGGGAAATTTTTGTGGAAACGTTAACCGACGAGAATTTCTTCATAACGTTGGTGCTGGTTTTCCCGCGCTGGCACTGACCGGGCTTCTCGGTCAGGAGGGTTTTTTTAATTCGGCACAGGGGGCCATGGCTTCCCAAAATCCTCTTGCTCCCCAAGCGCCAATGATGCTGGGCAAGGCAAAAAGCGTGATTTTCCTTTTTATGTATGGAGGGCCGAGCCACATCGATACCTTCGATTACAAGCCGTCCATGGTGGGTATGGACGGTAAGACGATTGCTGTAAAAACGTTCGGCCGAGGGGGGAAGAAAAATGAGGGCCGGATCGTTGAGCCTAAATGGAAATTTAAGCAATATGGTGAGTGCGGGAAACATGTTTCCGATCTCTTTCCTCACGTTGGAAGCTGCGTTGATGACATCGCATTTATCCACTCGATGACGGCTGACTCGCCGATTCATGGATCGGCACTTCTCATGATGAACAGTGGATCCCTCATCAGCGGACGCCCCTCGCTTGGATCCTGGGTGAATTATGGTCTCGGCTCGGTCAATGAGAACTTGCCCGGTTATGTCGTCATGCTGGACGAGAGTGGAGGCCCTATTTCCGGCGCCAAGAACTGGACGTCTGGCTTCATGCCTGCAAGCTATCAGGGAACAGTCTTTCGGTCGCATGGCGACCCGATTCTTAACTTAAAGCACTCCGGGGGAATGGGAGAGGGTGAGCAGCGTCGCATTATCGACTCGCTCAATCAGTTAAACTCTGAGCACTACTCCTCGCGCTACGATAATTCCAATCTGTCAGCTCGCATCTCGAGTTACGAGTTGGCCTATCGCATGCAATCGACTGCTCCAGAGGCGATTGACTTGGAAGAGGAATCTGAAGAGACTCAGTCGCTTTATGGCATGGATAACCCTCAGACGGCTGGCTTTGGTAAGAAATGCCTTCTCTCTCGACGCCTCGTCGAGCGAGGAGTTCGTTTCATCCAGCTCTATTCGGGAGGAGCTCACAATGATAACAACTGGGATGCTCACGGCGATCTTGAGAAGAACCATAATCATCATGCCGGAGCAACGGACAAACCGATTGCCGGCCTCCTGAAAGATCTTAAGCGGCGCGGCATGCTGGAAGATACTCTCGTTGTATGGGGAGGTGAATTTGGTCGCCAGCCTACGGCAGAGTATGCGAAGGGAACCGGCCGTGACCACAACAGTTATGGTTTCACTATGTGGATGGCGGGAGGAGGTATCAAAGGAGGTGTCTCGGTCGGACAAACCGACGAGTTAGGCTCTATGGCCGCAGAAAATCGTTATGAGGTGAAGCATCTCCATTCGACAATCTTGACCCTGATGGGACTCGACCCTAATGGCTTGAGTTACTTCTTTGGTGGACTCGACAACAAGTTAGTTGGCGTCGAAGGAGCTGGGCCCATTCGCGAGATTATCGCGTAGGGTTTTAATTCCCCCATTCAAAAACTACGTTCTTCTCCACTTCAGGGTGCAGGCTCAAGTGCACTGGGCAGGTTATGCCTGCTTTTTCGATAGCGCCACGTTTTGGGTGATTCTCTGCTAGAGGCACCTTCACATAGGTCGTCAGACTTGCGATGCGTCTAGGAGGTTGCGGAGTCATCTGTTTTTCCACACGGACTTCGGTGCCAGTGAGATCGAGTTCATGGCGCTGCGCATAGATTCCCATGATCGTCATCATGCAGGTGCCAAGCGCCGTTGCAACCAGATCGGTGGGGGAATAGCGTTCGCCTAGTCCGTGGTTATCGACTGGAGCATCGGTTTCGATCACGCTGCCGGAGGGAGCATGAGTGGCGGAACAGCGCAGCGTTCCTTCGTAGATAGCATTAATTTCGACCATAACTAAATTCTTAGGATTTAAGGTTCAATGACGCGACCGGTGAGTTCACCTCTCAGAGTAATGCCCTCATCAGTAAATCGATTGGCGAAGACTTCCAGATCGCGATTAAAGCGGGCAGTGGATTTGCCGTTAACCTGTTTAGCGGTGAGGCTAACGTCCTGATAAAATTCCCCGCCTATCGTAATTTCGGCTGCTGAGATGGCGACAGGAAACCTCGTTTCGGGCACCGAGTAAATAATATCCTGTCCAATGTACCAGATAGCTTCTTCGGGGGGCACCGTAATGGTGCTCTCTGCTTTCCCTAAAATCACCACTTTGTAGCCTGCAACTGCATATTTTCCCGGACCGAAGCAACTGATGACCACAAGGAGAGTGATTAAAACAGCACCGAGAATTATGCCTAATCCAGCGAGGCAACCGCAAAAGCCTCCGCAGCCGGTCTTTTTTTTAATCGGATCGTAGGGATCGGTGGGATGATTTCGCCCTGTTCCAGACCGCTTGCCGTCTTGGTTCTTTGAATAGGTGGGGCCAAGCGTCGAAGTATCAAGGAGATCCGGATCGGGAGGTGGTGGAGATTTGGCTCCTTCTGGTATCTGGCTGTCCTTCTTCTCTTCGGGAGAATTAGAGGAATCGTTGCTGGAATCGCTCATGAACTCGGGCAATATCAGATAAGGGAAAAAGGGGAGGATGCAAAGTGAATCCCTCATTGATTCTTCTATGGATTTCGACGTGATCATTCCGGCGCACAATCGGATCGACTTGCTGAGGAGGGCAATCCAGTCCGTCTTAGAACAGGAGCTGCCTGCTCAACGGCTTGTTGTCGTCGATGATGCGTCGACGAAAGACCTAAGTTCGGTTCGGAGCTGGGCGGAGAGACATGGCTGCGTTTGGGAGCGTCTGGAAGTGAATCAGGGGCCGGCGGCTGCGCGGAACCTTGGCGTTTCTCTTGGCGTGAGTCAGTGGGTAACTTTTCTTGATTCGGATGATATTTGGCATCCAAGGAAACTGATAGACCAAGCTGAGTGGCATGCAGATAATCCAGAATTTCGTATTTCCCAAGTGAGAGAAAGCTGGGTTCGAGGTGGAAGGGAGCTTAGGAAACCCCGTCACTGGGAACCCAGCGGAGGAGATTTATTTGCGGATTCCTGTGAGCGATGCTCCATAGGTCCCTCATGTGTTGCTATGAGCCGGGGCCTTTGGGAAGAGGCGGGCGGTTTTGATTCCCGCTACCGAGTCTGCGAAGACTATCAGTTGTGGCTTAGGGTCACCAAGTCGGAAATGGTGGGCCTCGTTCCAGGGAGACCAAGGGTTGAAAAGCATGCTGGTCATGGAGACCAGCTTTCCTCGCTCGTTCTGGCGATGGATCGGTATCGAGTGATAGCCCTCTTGGAATTACTGATAGGTGGCCATTTGACCAAAGGGCAGAGGGCATTGGTCATCAAAAAGGTGAGGCAGAAGGCAAGGATTCTTATGCAGGGTGCAGCCAAGCGGGGGATGGATCATCGCTCCGATATCTACAGGTGTGTTCTGGCATTGAAGCTTGAAGAAGCTGACAGCGCTATCGATTCTGTCGTGGCAACCTTGTGGCGCGAAGTGTCGAGCGGGTAACAACCGTAGCTGGTGCGAGATACGTATCTCCTCATCATGCCTGAGTTCAAAAGGGTAATACATTGGTTCCGGCGCGATTTACGCCTGACAGACAATACTGCACTGTTGGCTGCCTCGGCTGATTCTGAAGAGATAATTCCGCTCTATGTCGTGAGTGACTGGAGTGGTGGTCATAGCTGGACAGGCCCAAAGCGGCAGGCTTTCCTAGCAGGATGTCTCAATTCGCTGGCTGGCAACGTGAAGCACGTCGGTGGGAAGCTCATTTTCCGCCGTGGAGATGCTCTCAAAGTTATTGCCGGCTTGATTGAAGAAAGCGGTGCCGAAGCGATTTTTCTAAATCTTGATCCTGATCCGCACGGTCGTCAGGTCGAGAGGCAGCTGGAGAGTCTGTGTCGGGAGTTGAATGTTACGTTTCGCCCTTACCAGGATGTAGTCATGCATAGCGGGGATGAGGTTCTTACTGGGAGCGGGACTCCCTACCGGGTTTTTACCCCGTACTTCCGGCGTTGGGACGAAGTTGCTAAACCGATTGTAGGAGGAAGCGTGAAACAGTTGGTCGCGAAGATCGATTTGCCGTCTGACCCGTGCCCGACCGTTGAGACTTGGGGCCTTAAACAGGTAGGTCCTCTCGCCCTGATTCCGGGCGAGAAAGCCGGGAGGGATCGAATGAAGAATGCTGTTTCGGAACCTCTTGGCGCCTATCTCGAGCATCGTAACTTTCCGGCAGAAGATGCCTCTTCACGTCTCGGTGCCGACTTGAGGTGGGGTACTATTTCCGTCAGAGAACTCTATCATCGAGTTGGAAAAGCTAGATCGGAAACAAAAGAGCGCTCCGAGCGAGAGTCTTTTGGTGAGTTTCAGCGACAGTTGGCTTGGCGTGAGTTTTTTATGTCGATTCTGCATCACTATCCTGAGGTTCTTGATCTTGAACTAAATCCTAGCTGGCGGGGGCTCGAGTGGAGCGACCCTGATGAGGATGACAGACTTGCCAAGTGGCAAGAGGGGCGTACTGGTTTTCCCATCGTCGACGCAGGTATGCGGCAGTTGGTGGAAACTGGTTTTATGCACAATCGAGTGAGGATGATTACAGCTATGTTTCTAACGAAGGATTTGCATCTCGATTGGAGACTAGGCGAGGCGTTCTTTCTGCAACATCTTCTCGATGGAGAAATTGCCTCAAATAACGGTGGTTGGCAGTGGTCCGCCGGAACGGGAGCTGATGCGGCGCCCTACTTTCGGATTCAAAATCCCTGGACCCAGACGAGCCGATATGATCCAAAGGGAGTCTATGTGAAGAAGTGGGTTCCCGAGCTAGCTGCGGAGGACCCCAAGGCTCTCGCGAAAGCACCTGCACCCGGTTGTTCCGTCGCGCCCGATTATCCGCCGCCAATGGTGGATCATGGACGCGAACGAGAAGAGACGCTGAGGCGATTCAAATCGCTGAAGGAGGCTTCGACGTCTGAATGTTGATCTCGGAGCAAGGTGCAAATTTCTTCGATTCTTCATTTTCCTTCTGTGAATCTTATCTACAGTGGAGGTCGTGAGCAGCACTTATCAGGTTTTTGCCAGGAAATACCGCCCCCGCACTTTCGAGGATGTGCTGGGCCAGGATCATGTGGTCCAGACATTACGGAATGCTATTGCGCAGGACCGTCTTGCCCATGCTTATCTTTTCGTGGGGCCGAGGGGAACCGGTAAGACGTCGACGGCGAGGATTCTTGCAAAAGCATTGAACTGCCCTGAAGGGCCGAGTGCTGAATTTGATCCTGATGATCCGGTTTGTCTAGAGATCGCCGCGGGGAACAGTCTCGACGTATTGGAGATCGATGGAGCCTCCAATAACGGGGTGGAACAAGTTCGCGAACTTCGCGACACCGTTAAATTTGCTCCTAGCTCAGGCCAATTCAAAATTTACTACATTGACGAAGTCCACATGCTCACAACGGCAGCGTTCAATGCGTTGCTAAAGACACTCGAGGAGCCTCCGCCTCACGTGAAGTTTATCTTTGCAACCACTGAGCCACAGAAAATTCTGCCAACGATCATTAGTCGTTGCCAGCGTTTCGATCTGCGCCGGATTCCGACTGGCATTATCGCTGAGCACCTAAAATTCATAGCGACCGAAGAAAACATTGAAATTTCTGATGCGGCCGCCTTCGCGATCGCTAAGGGTGCCGAAGGTGGTATGCGGGACGCTCAGTCTATGCTGGACCAACTGGTGGCTTTTTGCGGTGCTAAGATCGAAGAAGCTAATGTCCTCGAAATTTTTGGATTCAATTCGGGCGAGGCGATCTCAGAACTAGCGGGTCAGATCCTCAGTTGCAATAGTTCCGGAGCGCTGGAAACAATTCATACTAATAGTGAAAGTGGCAAAGATGTTTCCAAATTGCTGGGAGATTTGATCGGTCATTTTCGTGGCGTGCTTGTGAGCAAAGTTGACCCGGGCGGGGGCACTGGTGAGATGTCGGTCGAGATTCGCGAATCTGTCACTAAGCAGGCAGAGATAGTCGACACTCAGCGGCTACTTAAAATGATTGATTTGCTTGCTGAAACTGACGCTCGCATGAAGTGGGCTCCGAACAAAAAACTTCATTTAGAGATCGGTGTTATCAAATCGATTCAGGCGATGGAGGAGTCTTCAATCGATGACGTCATTTCTCTTATTTCTTCTGCGGCGAGCGTAGCCGGGGATCTTCCCGCCGGTGCAGCGCCAGTTTCTTCTGAGCGTTCCCAGACGCCGGCGCAGGCGCAACATTCGGTTACCGAAGCCCCTCCCGCCGTTACGAGTCTTGAGCCTTCAGTGAAACCTCAAACTACCACTACACCTCTATCTGAGGAGATCAGTGATGACCCCGATACTACCCCCTCGGACATGGATTCTGTAGTGGCAGGTCAGCATCTTGAAGGAGCGTCACTGTGGAATGCTTCGAGAGCCGCCCTTATTGAGGAGAAGCCGCTTTTTGACACTTGGTTGAGCGCTGCTCAGTTCGTGAGGCATGAGGGCTCCGAATTCGTAATCGGCTTTGCTAGAGCGCAGGCGTTTTTCAGAGATTCTCTGAGCCGCTACGAAAAGGAAATCGAGGAGTGCCTCAACAAGGTTTCAGGTGATAGCCTTAAACTGAGCATCGAGGTACGGGATGACTTGCAGGTAGCGGAACCTTTGGTTGAAGAAGAAGAGGGGTCGCCAGAAACCCGGGCGGAATCGCCGTCTTCGGAAGAAGTTTCAGCCACATCGGCTTCGGCGGATCCTTCAAACAACTTTAAAGACGACCCCTTGATCCAGAAGGCGCTCTCTGCTTTCGAAGCTCGGGTCATTAAATCCTAGATTGTAAAAACGATTTATGAACATCGCAAAGATGATGAAACAGGCCCAGCAGATGCAGAAAAAAATGGGCGAAATGCAGGCTGAACTTGCTGACAAAGAATTCGAGTCAAGTGTCGGTGGGGGAAAAGTGACTGTGGTTGCGAATGGTGCGGGGGATGTGGTTTCCATCAAGATTGATCCTGCCGTGATTGATCCGGACGATGTTGAGATGCTCGAAGACTTAGTGCTCACCGGCGTGAAGCAAGCGATCGAGCAGGGAAAGGCTGAGGGGCAGGCTGAGATGAGCAAGCTGACAGCGGGAATGGGCTTGCCTCCGGGCCTCGGGTTTTGACCTTGATACCCAATTTATTTTTTCGGAAGCAATCTTCAGTATTTTTCTTTTTGTTGAGTGGACACAAACCTATCCTTGTCTTGATAGGAAAACTCCGGAGCGTCTTCTTATGTTTGCTGTTGTTGTCACGATCGAAGCTGTCTCTGGAAAAGAGGGAGCGCTAATTGAGGCCCTCGAAGGAAATGCGGGGCACAGTCGCAAAGAACCAGGTTGTTTAACTTGGGAATGGTCGCGTCACATAGATGACGACTCTCGATTTGCCATCTATGAAATCTACGCGAGCCGAGAAGCATTCTTAGAGCATAAAGAGAGCGAACATTTCGCGTCTTGGGTGGAGGCGAGCGCTCCTTGTATCAAGGTAAAAGAGGCCGGCCAGTATAACATTCTGGGCAGAGATACCAGAGTTGGCCTGCCGGGCGCCTAGGCCGAGTCTTTGATGATGTAGCTAGTGTTCGAAAAGGCCTGTGGTGCTTTGATATAACAAAAAAATTTTATGAGAGCGGGGCGATTTTCGCTTCCATCGCAAAAGTCGCTGGGCCCTAGTTTTCTTCGGTAGCTGACTCTGCAACCTCCTCGACTGACCCGTTTTCCCTGAGGTGCTTGATGTAGTCGTCGATTGCCTTAGCTTTTTGCTCAGCAACATACCGCTCCGAAAGACCCTCGATTTCTTCGGAAGGAACAGGTTCGGGTTCTTTGCGGCCGGTGACCTTGAAGAGATGAAACCCATAGTGTGTCGCTACGATGGGGCTGATTTCGTCAATGTTCATAGAGAAGGTAATCGCTTCTACTTCGGGCATAGTTTCGCCCTGCTTCATGAAGCCCAGATCAATGTCACGGTCCCCATCTGACCCGTGTTCGCGTGCGGCTTCGTCAAAGTCTTTTCCTTGGAGGAGTTCTTGGCGAACAGCCCGGAGTGCGATGAACGCCTCTTTCGCTGCCTCTTGACTTGCCGGCTCAATGAAAATTTGGCTAACGCGAACCTCTTCTTCCGACATGTAGTTCTCGATATTCTCTTGATAGAATTTATTGAGCTCTTCGTCTGTGGCCGGGGTTTCTTTTCCTAATTCGTCTTCGAGTAGTCGATCGATCATCAAGCGACTTTTCAGTTTTCTCCTAATAAGAGACACATCGCCCGGGTTGAATCCGGTATTATCGTAAAAGTTCTGCTCACCTCCATGCTCGGTGATCATCTCTTCGAAGCGTTTCTCGACTGCGGCTTCTTCGGCCTCGCCGTATTTGGATATCGACTTTTGTTCAAGGAGGGTTCGGTTGATTACGTTTTCGTGTGAGAGGTTCCGAATTTCCTCATCTCGATCGCAGCACACCGCTTCCCCGATGCTCTCGTAGTGATCCTTGATCGACTCGAACTCATCTTCGATGACTTGGTCTCCGATGTGTTCTCCGTTGATGATGTAAGCCATGGAACAAGGTGAAACAGATTATGTTTGCCTGCAAACTTCTAATAGGCGTGTGAACGTCACCGAAATACGGTTGAGTTGGAAGAGTTGTGGAAATACGGTCGATCAATCGGGGTTGATTGGATGGAAAAAGCGGGGAACTTAGCGGCCTCATGTCAACCGCACCCCAGGCGTTTATTCTCGGAGCTGGCTTAGGCACTCGGTTGAGGCCGCTTACGGAATCGCTGCCGAAGCCCTTGGTGCCGGTCTGGAATCGTCCTCTCATATCCTTCGGATTGGACCACCTTATTTCTGAACTCGAAGTGAAAGAGTTCATGATAAACACCCATCATTGTGCTGAAGCCTACGATATTGCTTTTCCAAAAGGCCGTTATTCCGGAGTTAATCTCAGCTTTCGGCATGAGCCTACTCTACTCGATACTGCAGGAGGAATTGACAATATTCGGGATTGGCTACCGGCTGACGTGCCTTCAGTGATCTACAATGGAGATATTTTGACCGACCTCCCTTTGCGCGACGCTTGGGAAGCTCATTGTGGTTCAGATAATCTGGTCACTCTTCTTCTCCGCTCAGAAGGTGACGAGTTGCGGGTAGGATTTGATGAGGGCACTGGAGAGGTGGTTGACCTGCGAGGCCAACTGAGGCCAGATTGGCAGAGACGATACCAATTCACTGGTATTTATTTTATATCGCCTCGCTTCCTCGACTTTATCCATTCCGGAAGGATCGAATCAGTGGTTCTTTGTTTCCTTGAGGCGATTCGACAGGGCGAGAAAATCGGAGGGATCCTTGTGGATGAGGGGTTGTGGACTGATCTCGGAGAGCGTGAGTCTTACTTGAACGCGTTGAAAATGCCGCACCAGAGTTTTCCCCGATACGCGGCGGATGGAGCGCTCAGGCGAATTGCGAAGACAGCTAGGATCGCGACCGGCGCAGAGATTGACGATCTTTCGGTGGTTGGCAGTGGGGTGACCATCGGAGAGGGAGCCAAAGTCGTTGAGAGTATTTTGTGGGATGGATCGGAGGTGGCACCGAAGTCCACGCTCAAGCGGATGGTTGTGATGGGTGGGGTTTTGGCAAATGGGGAACTGGAAGATCGAGATATCTAGGCTCAGTAATCATGCTGGGCCCCTGACTGAAAAAGCGATGAATTGCGAAGGTTCTTTTAATTGATCGGTCTCTTCGCGCGTCATAAAGACGGTGACTTCAAGGTCATTTGGGCATATCATTCACTATTCATCCTTAACTTGTGGAAAAGATCGACATACCTAAGCGGACGGTTTACCGGCTTTCTTTATACCAACGCTGTCTCCAGAAGTTCCTCGAGCAGAGCGTTGATACGGTCTCTTCGGATGATTTAGCTAGCGCGGCAGGTGTAAAATCCACCCAACTGCGCAAAGACTTGGGTTATGTCGGGCAGTTTGGAACTCGAGGCTTGGGTTACAGCGTGGAGACCCTTTCTGCGGCTATTTCTGGGGTGATGGGGCTCTCGATGCTCCAGCCCGTTGTGCTTATTGGCGTGGGTAATCTCGGAGCTGCCTTGATCCGCTATGGCGGATTCCGTAAGGAGGGTTTTGAAATTATCGCTGCTTTCGATGCGGAGCCAGCAAATGTGAAGGGGCCAATCGAGGAGAGGGGAGTTCCCGTTCACCACGTTTCTTCGTTAGGAAACTACGTGGCCGAACACGCGGTGCGCGTTGGTATTGTTGCGGTGCCTGAGGCCGCGGGGCAAGAGGTAACCAACATTCTCGTTGAATCGGGCATTCAAGCCATTCTAAACTTTTCTCCAGCAGTCCTGAATGTGCCTGAGGCGGTTGTTGTGAATCATGTTGATCTGGCTGCGGAGCTTGGAAGTCTCGGTTTCTTCGTAAACTAGGGGTGCTCGAGGCATATATTTTGTTATCAATCCCCTAAAAAGGCCGGCATCTGGGATGGAATCATATCGTTTAGAACACCCTTTTTCTCTCTCAGATACCCTGAAATCTGGGCAATTATTTCATTGGGAGCCTCTGGAGTTGAATGGAGTCGAAGGGCATGCGGGTTGCATTGGAGATTCGCCACCGTCTTGGATTGCACAGAAGAATGACGGAGAGGTATGGATGAGCGGGCCCGATCTCAGGGCAATTGCTCGATATTTCGGATTGGATCAGAATGTTAAAGCAATCCATGACACCTTCCCGAAGGACGACGAAGTTTTAGCTAGGGCCATTGATTATTGCCCTGGCATTCGCATAGTGCGGCAACCACTTTGGGAGTGCCTTGCGACTTTTATCACCTCTTCTTTAAAGCAAGTTGCCCATATAAGGGCAATATCGCTTAAAATTAGAAAGTTGTATGGAACTCGTTATCAGTTAAATGGCCTGCCTTTTTATGCATATCCGTCTACATCGGCACTAGCGGAGGTAGGTGAAGATCAATTAAGGGAATGTGCACTCGGATACCGCGCGAAGTCTCTCGATCTCGCGGCAAATGCGCTGGCTTCAGGAGAAATCGACCTTGAAGCAGTTGAGCATGAGCTTTGCGAGTCGGAAGCACGAAACGAGTTGATTCGCCTGCATGGGGTCGGAGAGAAAGTGGCCAATTGTGCGCTTCTATTTGGCGCGGGGCGATGGGGCGCTTTTCCGATTGATGTGTGGATCGAGAGGATTCTAAGAGACCATTACAGAAAGCGATTAAAGGGGAGGCAATTGCAGGCGTGGTCCTCAAAATACTTCGGTAGGAATGCCGGCTACGCTCAGCAATACCTCTTTCATTTCGCGCGAAAAACGCTTTAATTGACGGGCAGCAGGCATGTCAGAGCAGCAGAAATTTTTTGCCAGCGTCTCCGGGGCACTGATCGCTCACGTGCTCATCTTCGCGGTCGTGTTCGTGCTACTGGCGTCCAGTGATTTGGGTTCCGCCGGCTTTAAGTCACCCGACAAAGAAAAGGAGCCCAGCGAGGTTGTCATAGACATGAGTGAGTTGATGGAGCGTCTCAAGATCGAGGAGCCGGAGCCAGAATCAGAAACGAATTTGAATCTGCCTCGGCCTTACGTTGGGACCGACAACAACCAACCTGAGGTGGAAGCTCCGGAAGGAGCAGTTTTTGAATCAGATCGAAATACTTCAAAGGCAAGTGAATTGGCTCCGGACACGAGCCTGCCTCAGCGAGATGGTCCGACTCTTCGGGGGGAAGATCGGTTTGACATTTTTGAGTTGGAGACGCGGGAATATACTGATGGCGAAACCAGCCAGATAGCTTTAAAAGGGGGGAATCCTTCGAAGGCATCGTCTAATCAGCCCACAGTCACTTTGCCGAGGAAAGCGGGATTCAAGGCAGATGTCGAAGGCGAGAATCTCCCCAATCCGAAGTCGCGTGGCGGAGAGGATGCAGACAATGTCGAGGGCGCCAAAGAGGTGCCTGGAGAGGCGATTGCGGATCGTAGTTTCCGACCGGATGGCTCTGCCGCTGAGTCGGATAAGACCAAAGAAGCAATGCGTAATACATTCTCCGATCGGAATGGTGATCCAAACACCCGGGTCTGGAAGATGGTTGAGCAAGGTGAAGATCAATTTGCATCTGCCAGCGATGAAAAAGCTGAAGTTGGCTCTGAGGTTGATCCTGAGCAGGAAAGGGTTATGGCGTCAGGCAAAGTGGGAAACGAGGGAGAGTCGGGGACCGAGTTGGAAACGGAAAAGAAGGAAATGCAGGATATGGTCGCTGTCGCTGATGCGGGTATTTTCGTTGAAGGGTATGCTCGCGAAACGATCCAGAGTCGTTTGAATGGCACCGTCAGTAATGCCGGCGAAAATGCTGTTGATGCTGAGGGGACTCCGATTGGTAGCTACAAAAAACAAGTCCATGATGCGATTGGAAAAATGTGGTATCGCTATCTAGGAAGGAACAAGGGCAACGTGACTTGGGGGGTTCTGAAGCTAGAGATGCGGGTCGACAAATACGGTAAGGTTCACAATCTTCGCGTCCTCAAGAACGAGGCGAATACGCTCATGGTAGAGTTCTCCCTTAAGGCGGTAATGGATGCAGAGATACCGTCCATGCCAAAAGAAGTTTCCGACATTCTTGGTGTTGGTGGACTGGACCTCGATTACGATTTTATTATTTACTAAGAGATTATTATGCTTGAACCGAGTGCAAACGAACAGGTTTGGAATTTTTTGATATCAGGAGGTATTTTCATGGCGTTTATCGCGGCATGTTCGTTCCTTGGAATTGCCGTGAGTATTCATCGGGCGCTTACTCTGAAGTGGTCTTCCGTGATTCCTGTCAATCTCCGAAATGACCTTTACCGCTGTGATCGGATTTTTGATGAAGGGCAGGCGTCTCATTTGTTGGCTGCGCTTCGTGCCAGCGAGAGTCCTATAGGCAGAATCGGCAGGGTGGCTCTGTCACCGGACTTTGAATCGCGCGATTCAGCGAGCGAGGCGGTCGAAGCTACCGCAAAGGAGCAGATGGTGACTCTCGAAAAAGGGATGGGGGTTCTCGAGGTAGTGATTACCATCGCTCCGTTGCTCGGATTATTAGGGACGGTCAGTGGTCTCGTTAGTGTTTTTGCCACCTTAGGATCGTCTGGTGGTGACGTTACAGATCCATCCCAGATCGCAGCTGGGATTTCAGTGGCACTTAATACGACGATTGCCGGTCTTGTTGTGGCGGTGATTACGGTGATTCTTCATTCCTTCTTTACCCGTCGCCTCGAGCGAGTTGCGGCACGGTTTGAGGTGATCGCGGGGCAACTCCTAACGGAGTTTTACAAGCACGGAGGCCCTGCGATTTATGAGGTCGAATCTGCGCATGCAAGGGATGCGATGAGATCTCCAGATAAATCGCTTGTCGAAGCGATCGAGCAGTCAGGTCGCGAAGCGGGAGAGGGGGATTCTCTGTCGTGAATATCTACCAAAAAAAGAGAGCCAAGCCGACGGTGCCGATCATTACTTTGATTGATATCCTCGCGATTTTATTGATCTTCTTCATCGTAACAACAACCTTCAAAAAACGTGAGTCGTTGGTTAAGATTAATTTGCCAAAGGCTTCGGAGATGGCAGCAGAGGGTGACGAGACTCAGAGAGTAGCCTTATCCTTAAGCAAAGATGGTGAAGTGTCTCTCGGTAACGAGGTCATCGAGATGGACTCTCTCCCGCTGGCTTTGCTTAGATTCAGTGAAACTAACGATGCCGGGTTGGAACTGAAAGCAGACGAAGGCGCGCCGCTCGGTCTGATGGTGGAAGTCTGGGACGCAGTGACTAAGGCGGGTTTGGAGATCGGTGAGCTACCGTTGCGCATTTTACTCGATAATTGAGTTTTTTATTGTCGGGCTGAAAGATGAGCTAAGATAGACCGGTAGTTTTTCCCAATGATTCTAAAGATAGTTTTTTATCCCGATCCGGTTCTGCGGAAAGTTGGGGCTCCTGTGAACGAGGTGACCGAAGAGATTCGTGATCTTTCCTCGAATATGCTGGAGACAATGTATGATGCTAATGGGGTTGGATTAGCCGCCCAGCAGGTTGGTGAAGCGATCCAGTTGGCAATTGTTGACGTTTCCTACAATCCCGAGTGCATTAGCTATCTTCGGGTGAACGGAGAGAACAAGACCCTCGAAGAGATTAGTCCACTGATCTTCATTAATCCAGAGCTGGAGCTTATCGGAAGAAAGGACACTGAGGTAGAAGGTTGCCTTTCATTCCCCGACCTACAAGGGGATATCACGCGTCCGTTCGAGGTGAAAGCAAAGGTCACTACTCTGGATGGCGAGAAACTGGTTATTGAAACTGATGGGCTCTTGGCACGGGCTATTCAGCATGAAACGGATCACCTCTTGGGCAAGCTTTTCATTGATCGCATGTCCAGCGCTAAGAAAATGGCGAGTAAGCGAATACTCAAAGAGATGCAGGCCGCCTTCAAAGGTTGAGTAGAATTATTGGTTATGAAACGACCGATCGTTGTTTTCCTGAAAGGAGCTGCTATGGGAGCTGCCAATGTGATTCCCGGGGTATCCGGTGGAACGGTGGCTTTCATTACTGGCATTTATGAACGGCTCATTAATGCGATCAATAACTTCGACGTTGCCGCTGTTAAGTTGCTGCTAAAAGGACAGTTCCGCTTATTTGCAGAAAAAGTGGATTTCTGGTTTCTTTCCTGTTTGGGAGGTGGCGTACTTGTCAGTATTTTAACTCTGGCAAAGGTCTTAGAGTATCTTTTCGAGAGTCACGCGATTTATGTCTGGGCATTCTTTTTTGGCCTAATTTTTGCATCAATCTTCTTCGTGGGCAGGCAAGTAAAGCGCTGGTCTGCCAGCCCTCTTGTATGCTGTTTGGTAGGTGCTGCGATTGCGGTGACGGTTGCATTGATGAAGCCCGCTTCGCAAAACGAGTCGTTTTGGTATTTGCTGATTTGTGGCGTGGTCGCCATGGCCAGTATGGTAATCCCAGGCCTTTCGGGCTCCTTTGTTCTGCTCCTGATGGGAAATTACCAACTCATTGTGATTGATTCGGTCTCACAGTTGACTGGTGGTGACCTCGACGCCATGGCCGTCCTCATTCCGGTTGGCATTGGAGCGGTGATTGGGGTAGTGGCCCTCAGTCGTCTTCTTGCGTGGATATTTCGTCGATACCACGATCAGGCAGTCGCTCTTCTGACGGGGTTTGTGGCGGGCTCGCTCCTTAGTATTTGGCCTTGGAAAGGGGAGATCGTACAAACCTTTAACGTAGCCGGTAAAGCCAAAGATAAAGCAATCGGCTACGAGTGGTTCTTGCCAGATCTTTCTGTCGGCACCGGGTTGGCGATTGGGGTTATGGCTTTAGGGTGTGCGATTGTTTGGGTGATGGAACGTTCAGGGAAAGAGCCTATGGCCGCCGAAAAGGGTGAAGCTACTCCTAAATCGGAGGAGAGATAGTTTGGATCGCGGGGGATTTATTCGGCCCTAGGACGAGATGGCTATCTCGCCGGGTCGTAAGCGTTAACCAGTAGCCGCTGTCCAGACTCGTTGCTCACTAGTTTCGAAGTTATATTATAACTTTTCCGGTTCCTGAAGTAGTTTGCCCACCCGTTGAAGAAGGCGGCCGGCCGCTCCACCATCCAGAATTCGGTGGTCGAAGCTGAGGATGAACTTGCTCTCAAGTTTTGGAATAAAGACTTCTTTTTCCTTATCCCAGAGCGGAGTCGCGCGTCCTGCCATGAGACCTAGCACCAGATTCTGTTCCGGCAGTGGAATTGGGGTAGCGTCGGTGATGCCGAACGGCCCGACGTTTGTCACTGTGGCAATACCTGTTCCAGTAGCTTCCGGAGGCAGGCGTCGTTCCTGACCCCTTTTCACGAGTTCTTCGTACGATTCTTGCATGTCCGAGAGGGTCTTTTCATCCACGTCGCGGATGACTGGAACAAGGACCCCATCTTCCACTTCCACTGCAAAACCAATATCGATAGCGTTTGGGTGAACAATTCGATTCCCAATCAGTCGTCCGGCAACCGCTGTATTTTCCGATATTGCGATCGCGAGGGCACGAATGGCATAGAGAGTGACACCGGGCTTTTCGGTCAAAGACTTCCGGTGCGCTAGTACCGAGTCCATGATGACGGGAACAGTTACTGTAGCGAGGGGCCGCGTCCAACTGCGTCTCATTGAATCAGCAACTGCAATTCTCATCGGCGACGCATCGGTCATTTTGTGTTCCTCGAGCTCGCTGATGAACTTTTCAAAGTCCTCTACAGTGACGCGTCCGCCGGCACCACTGCCGGGAAGGCCGGCTAGGTCGGCGGCATTAAGGCCTAGTTCATCCATGCGGTGACGCATCCTAGGGCTCAGGTAGACGGAGGAACGAACGGGGACAGGCAGTCCACTGTCGACGGTAGGCTTCACCGAAGGAGGCTCATCTTGGATGATAACGTCGTCTTCATCAATTTTGAAGTGGAGGTTCTCAGAGGTTTCTTCGTCTGTGTTCTTATCGCTGCTGGGGGTGAGTGTTCCGTTATCGCCGGGCTTGATCAGGCCGGCCTTGGTCGCCTCTTCTTCGGTTGCTTCGATGTGGGCTAGGATAGAGCCTACGGCATAGCTTTGACCAATCTCAGCCACCACATCGATAATTGTGCCGCTGCAGGGCGTCGTGACCTCCATCATCGCCTTGTCAGTCTCGACTTCAAAAAGGTCCTGATCGGCGGTAACTTCGTCACCGGCCGAAAACAATACCTGCTGGACAGTGGCCTCGGCCATAGACTCGCCGAGTTGCGGCATCTGGATTGGAAAATGGGGCATGAGTGTTTTGGAAGGGTTGGGGTCGACGATTCTGGTGTTAAAGGATGTTCCAGCCTTCAGTGGCCAACGTATTCTACATACGGTGAAGAAAAATGAAGGCGCTGCAAGTATCGAGGCTTACAAAATCATACGGCTCTGTCCCTATTCTTAAGGAGGTGTCGCTGACTTTGGATTGCGGTGAAAGGGTCGCACTGATGGGGCCATCTGGCTCAGGAAAGAGCACCCTCCTGAACTGCATTGGAGGTATCGATCGGCCTGATGGCGGGTCAATACAGGTAGGTCAGGTCGATTTGGGTGCGCTCGATGAAGACGGGCTCTGTCACTTGCGACGTAAGACGGTTAGCACTGTTTTTCAGTTTTTTCATCTACTTCCCACGCTCTCAGTTCGCGAAAATATTGAATTCCCCCTTCATTTAAGGGGCGTCGAAGCAAACGAACGACTCGAGCGTGTCGAAAAACTCATCAAGGAGGTGGGGGTCGAATCGCGATCGGAAGCCTATCCCCATGAGTTGAGTGGTGGTGAAATGCAGCGGGTTGCGATTGCCCGTGCGTTAAGCATTCGTCCCCGAATGATCCTCGCTGATGAACCCACCGGTAACCTGGACTCCAAAACAGGTGAAGCGATTCTCGATTTGTTGGAGACCCTCAGCGACCGCCACGAAACCGCTATGCTGATGGTGACACACAGTCGCGAAGTCACGAGAATTTGTAGCCGAGTGGTCGAAATGCGGGATGGACGGCTTCTGGAGGAGGATATTGCGGTTTGAACTGAGATGCCTGCCGCGACGGAAACAGTTGACGCGACCAGTTGGCTTTGGTCTCACATTGTATGGCGACATTGGCTGCGCGAGTGGAAGCTGACAATCGTTCTGCTTCTGATCATCGCCTTGGGTGTTGCTGTTTTTTTGTCAATCCGATTAGCAAACAAGGCGGCAGTCTCTGGGTTCGGCATGTTCACAGAGTCGGTTTCCGGTGAGAGTGACTTTCAGCTCCGTCCTTCGGCGGGTTTGATCCCGAATCGTTCGCTTCGGGATTTAAGACATAGGTTGGGCTCCTTGCCGGTTGGGTTGTTTCCTGTGGTCGAGACCACAGGTGTTATTGCTGGGGATGACGAGCGCCTCGTCAGGGTCATAGGGCTTGATCTCGTAGCTATGCAGAATGCTGTGAATTACGCTGGAGGTATTTCGGGGCCTCAGTCAAATGCTCAGCGCGAAGCGGTCGGCCCGACTTTCCTGAATACCGATACTCTTGTCTTTAGTGGCGATGCTTTCTCTCAGTCGAGGGGGATTTCTGCCGGGGACGAATTGACTCTTCTGTTCGGAGACAGAGAGGTGACCGTTGAGATGGGGGGTATTCTTGCGGAAAACCCGAATCTTCCATCTATCCCGGAAAACCTTGTTCTCGTTGATTTGCCATCGCTGCAGCAATTGACTGATATGTCAGGAGTGAGTCGTATCGAAGTCCGATTTCCTGAGGGAGCATTCCGCACCGAAGTTGAGTTTGACGCTTCCGAGATCCTTGATGCGATCGCGGAGGAGAATGGCTGGTTGTTAGAGACTCCAGAACAACGGAAGGAATCCGTGACACAGATGAGCGCGGCGTTTCGCCTTAATTTAACGATTCTATCCGGATTGGCTCTTCTCGTCGGGACCTATTTGATCATGCAGGCGATGGAGGCTGCCGTGATTAAGCGGCGGGCGGAAATGGCGGTTTTGCGCTCCTTGGGAGTGACGCCGCTTGAGATTCGAAAATCGTGGGTCGTTGAGGGGTTGGCCATTGGAATGATGGGAAGCGTTCTCGGAGTAGTTATTGGTTTTGGACTCGCGCAGGGAATGGTTGGTGCGATTGGGCGGACGGTGAATACGCTTTATTACGAAACGACGTCGAATGCTATTCGTCTCGAGCTAGGTGAAATACTTTTCTCGATGGGGTTCGGTGTTCTTGCGAGTCTTGTTGCAGTATTGATTCCGGCGCGAGATGCTGCTCTGACGCCTCCGGCTCAAATGATGAGACGGGGTGCCCCTGGAGGTGGGTTGCTCCTTCTCAGGCAGCGTTGGCTCGGTATCGCCGTGATCCTTGCTGGTTTGGCAAGTTCCTTGATTCCCCCTTGGGTAATTAAGAGCGGGCCGGCGGTGCCCATTGGGGGATATATGGCTGCGGTTTTTATGGTGGTTGGCGGTAGTATTTTAATCGGTGTCTTTTTTCGCCCAGTTTCGAGAGCGATGCGCCAAATAGGGGGTCGTCGAGAAGCACGGAGTCGCTATGCCGCAAGCCAATTAGCGAGGCCGGCAGGACGACATCTCTTGACTGCGGCCGGCTTGGCGGTGGCGATTGGAATGTCCGCTGCGATGGGTATCCTAGTGGCCAGTTTTGAGAGTACATTGACGGCGTGGATTCAACAGATCCTGAAGGCTGACCTCTATGTTTCGGGGGGAGGTAACTCGTCGGTAGACAACCGATCGAGCCTCGCCTTTGATACTTGGCAGCGTATTGAAAAGATGCCGGGAGTTAGTGGAGTTGATGTGCTGAGGCAATATCGATTCACTCTCGACGGAAAAGACACAGTCCTCGGGGCATCGGATTATAGCGACGATCTAGATCGGACCCTTCAGATGGTATGGCTGGACGCTCCCAGAGATACGAGTGAAAAAAATTTACTGAAGCTGTTTGATGACAAAACTCCGGCCTGGATCAGCGAGTCATTTAGTCGCCGATTCGCTGTCACAAAAGGGGATTCGCTGACGTTGCCGACCCCCGCCGGACCAAAGTCGCTAAGCATCACAGGTCTCTATGCCGACTATGGCAACGAGGCAGGCATGCTGGTGGTTCATCGCAATTTTACAAGGGACTGGTTTTCTGATGATTCGATCACAAATATGGCTCTCTACCTCGAAGCCGGTTCAGATCCCGAAGAACTGGCCAAAACTATTCGATCGACTTTTCCTTCGCTCAAAGTGCAGACGAATAGACGGCTAAGAGAGGATTCATTGCGAATCTTTCACCAGACCTTCGCCGTGACTTACGCTCTGGAAGGGATTGCTGTTCTTATCGCAGTGTCAGGACTTGGCTTGGCCTTAGCAGGTTTGTTAATCGAGCGCAAGGAAGAGCTCATCACTCTGAAGTCACTGGGATCAACGCGTAAAGAAATCGCAAGCGGTGCTATGTTGGAAGGCTTGGGGATTGCTGTCGTTGGTCTTATTGGCGGATTTCTGATCAGTTTTGCTCTTGGATGGGTTTTGATCGAAGTGATTAATCCACAGAGCTTTGGTTGGACTCTGACTTATCGAGTTCCCTGGACTATGTTTGGAGTGCTTGCGTTGATCACACTTGTGACCGCCGCGGCAGTGGCCTATTTGGTAGGGTATCGTAATGCGGAGGTGAAGTCAGATCGGGAGGATTAATGATAAAGACTTGGATAGTAGGATTGATTGGGTTGCTGGAGCTGAACGGATTGGGCTACGCTCGGGAGTGGTCAGTTCCTGATGCAACGACGAGATTAACCTTCCCAAGAGATCATGGCAGCCATGCGGACTTCAAAATTGAGTGGTGGTATGTCACAGGTCATCTTGAGGGGAAGGAGCGACGATTCGGGTTTCAGGCGACTTTCTTCAGGTTGGGTCAAAGGCCTGGAAATCTGGAATCAGGATCGTTTCGGTCTGATCAAATCTTTATGACCCACATGGGGATCAGTGATCCTGACAATGGCAGTTTTCTTCATGAAGAAAGACTTAACCGTGATGGGTGGGATGCTTTTTCTTCTGACGAAGACCTCGATATGAGAAACGGAAACTGGACCCTAAAGCGTGACAGCGAGGTGCTGCGTCTAATAGGGGGAGTGGGGGCTGATGCGGGATTTGAGCTTGAGATGAAGCCAACTAAAGGGCCAGTGATTTTTGGCGAAGACGGTATCTCCAGAAAAGGCCCCGAGGGGACGGCTGCAAGCTATTACATTACCTTTCCTAGGTTGATGGTTTCGGGACGGTTGAGAATTAATGGGGATGAGTTTTCGGTCACCGGAAGTGGATGGATGGATCACGAGATCTCGAGTAGCCAGTTGGATCGAAGCCAGACCGGTTGGAATTGGGCCTGTCTTCAATTCAACGATGGTCGCGAGATAATGGGGTATGTCCTAAGGACTGAGGATGGCGGCTATTCTTCCTACTCGAAGCTGGTCTGGGTAGATGGGGAAGGAAATCTGACGCACCAGACTCTTCGTGACTACGACTGGATTCAAGACGGTGCCTGGATCAGCCCGGACACCGGAGCGACCTATCCCACCTCACCCGAGATCCACCCAATGGACCCGGCGACTGGCGAAAGACGCCGTTTCAAGTTAATTCCGACAATGTCTGAACAGGAAATGGCTGCCGGAGCGGGAGGGGTGACCTACTGGGAGGGCGCTTGTGATATTTTGGACCTCGATCAAGGCGAAGTGGTAGGAAAAGCATTTCTCGAAATGACTGGATATGCCGACGACATCGCCGAGAAGCTGAGGTAAAGCTGTCTAGGCATGAACATCGTTGAATACAATCGCAATGCTTGGAATTTGCAGTCGAAAGAGGGGTGCCGCTGGAGCACTCCCTATGCGGATGAGGTTTTTGAAAAAGCAACATCAGGGGACTGGAACGTTATTCTGACTCCAAATAAGTCGGTTCCAACCAACTGGTTCCCACAATATCCTGACCTGACGGGGATCAAGATTCTCGCTTTAGCCTGCGGGGGTGGGCAACAGGTTCCGATTTTTGCCGCTGCCGGAGCTGAGGTGACCTCATATGACGCATCGGATGTTCAACTGGCTAAGGATGCAGAAATTTGTGAGCGACATGGGTTTGATGTTCGAGCAATCCAAGGTGATATGGCTGACATGGGCGAACTCGACAGTGATGAGTTCGACCTGATTTTCAATCCGGTCTCCAATGTTTTTGCCGAATCACTGGACCCGATCTGGAAAGAGTCCTCTCGAGTCTTGAAAAAAGGGGGACACCTACTTTGTGGCTTCATGAACCCTGCCTTTTTCCTGTTCGATCATGAAGTGTTGGAGGCAACTGGAGATTTGGTGGTGAAGTATCGGCTTCCCTACTCCGATTTGGAACATGCTGATCATCGATCACTCTCCGAAATGCTGGAGGCTCAGTTGAGTTTGGAATACAGCCATAGCTGGGAAACACAGCTCGGAGGGCAATGTGGAGCAGGATTAGCAATAACGGGCTTCTACGAGGACAGTTGGGACGCTGAGAGCACCCGACTGGAGGGTTGGTTTCCTATGTTCGCGGCAACGCACGCTCTGAAACTCTAATCAAGTCGTCTGGGCGGTTGGGCGAACGAGTATATCAGTCACTTCAGCGGTTGCGGGCATCGTTAACTGGTGGATGACTAGTTCGGCGATTTCTTCGGGCTGAAGCAGCGGGTAACCGATACGGTCATACTTACTGCTCCTATCATCAGAATCATTGAAGTAGAGGTCTAACAACTCCGTATCCACGAAGCCAGGGGAGATGCTGCTCACGCGGGTAAGATTGCCTGAGGCGCGAAGCTCCTGCCTTAAGCCCTCTGTCATTGCGCGGACTGCAAACTTTGTTGCGGCGTAGAATCCGCCTTTTCCCGGTACTCGATGACCCGACATACTACTCAAATTAAGGATATGCCCGCCGGTTTTAGGAAAGTGTTTTAGGGTGAGGCGGGAGACGTTAGCAAGGCCTAGCACGTTGATATTGACCATAGTATTCCAATCTTCGTAGTCGCCGTCTGATAGGCTCGCCTGCACCGCAACCCCGGCAGCATTCACTAAAATATCGATATTTCCCAATGCTTCAGCGGCCTCGCTGACCGCCGAAGCGGTTGCTACCGGGTCAGAGAGATCGACCACAAATACATGGGCTTCGCCTCCGCTTTTGCGGACTTCTTCGGAGACGGCCTCGAGGCGATCCTTTCGTCGTGCCATGAGTGCAACGGATACCTGTTTTTTGGCAAGGGCCCGAACAATAGATCGGCCGATACCGCTGGAGGCCCCGGTGACGAGGGCTTTTTTGCCGGATAGAGGAGACTGACTCATAGGCGTAAGGTGGCCGGATCGCGGGGTATTTTCCAAGAAAAATGCATTCGATTTTCGGGTTCTGGCCTATCTTAGTAATTATGTTTCGTTTCTTCCCATTGGTCATTTTGATGGCTGTTACCTCTCCCGTAGTAAGTGAAGATTGGCCTCACTTTCTCGGACCGAGTTTGGATCTGCACAGCAGCGAAACCGGTCTTAATTTCGGTTTCGACGAATCGGGGCCCCCAATTCTATGGGAGAGCGAGAGAGGGAAGGGCCACTCTGGACCGGTGATTGTGGATGATAGGCTGGTCTTTATTCACCAAGTCGATCAAGAAGAGGAAATTCGATGCGTTGATGCGGTGACTGGTAAGATCAAATGGAATTACTCTTACGCAGTGGATGTTGCTCAGAGCTACGGGATTGTCGACACGCCTCGCTCGAGCCCGGTCATTGACCCAGAAACCAAGCTCGTCTACACGCTTGGAAACGATGGTGATTTGATCTGTTTCAAGCTTGAGACCGGGGAAGTAGTTTGGAGTAAAGATATTCCCGTGGAATTCGGTCCATCACCCCTCTTTTTCGGTTACGGATCATGCCCCCTTGTCTATCATGAAAAGCTAATCGTCCACGTTGGGGCCAACGAAGCTTGTGTCGTCGCTTTAAACAAGCGGGACGGTGAACTGATCTGGACCGCTAATCACAAGTGGAACGGCAGCTATGCTTCCCCCGTGATTGGTGAGGTCAACGGGCAGGATCGCCTTTTCGTTTTTGCCGGTGGGATGGTGAAGCCCCCCCATGGGGGCTTGCTTTGCATCAGTCCGGACTCAGGTGAAATTAACGATGCCTTTTCGTGGCGCTCTGACAATTTTGCCAGCGTCAATGCAGCCACTGCAGTTCCTTGTGGGCCTAACCGCGTTTTTCTAACCGAAGACTACGGAAAGGGTGGGGTGATGTTGGAGTATGGACCAGATTTCAAGGCGAGAATGATATGGACTTCTCCTGAGTTTGGTTGCCAGTTTCAGACACCGATCTATCACGACGGCGTCGTCTATGGTTTCGGTGGAAACGGTGGCTTGATGGTTGCTTTCGATGTCGCGACCGGCCGCGCTTTATGGAATGAGGCTTTTTATCAAACTACTGTTCCGTGGAAGGGTCGGGATATTCCCATCAGCCTCGGACACGCCCATTTGATTCACGTGGATGGAAATTTTCTATGTCTCAGCGAGAACGGCGCTCTTTTGCATATGCGGCTAGATGCGTCGGGTTTTCAGATCCTGTCAAAAGCGCGTTTGTTTTACGCGCCTGAAACCTGGGCTCCCCCCGCGATTAGTAATGGACGTCTCTTTATCAACCAAAACGAGATGGGATCTCGGTTGATCTGCTACGATGTTTCGGGCAAAGAGCCTGCCGAGCCTTCCGCGAATCAGCCCCTGGTCGAGTTGCGGTAAGTTAAGAAACAGAAATTTCGGGTTTCAATTTGGCTGGGCAAGGATATTCTTCGCGCTTCCGGTCGCGCTAAGCTGGCGCCGGACCACTGATTATGAACGTTGAGTCCATTGACGGAGTTCTTCTTGTCGACAAGGGGCAGGACATGACATCTCACGATGTCGTTGCCGTTGCTCGTCGAACTCTGAATACGAAAAAAATCGGGCATTGTGGCACCCTCGATCCCATGGCAACCGGGTTGCTGATCCTTGTCATAGGCAAGGCCACAAAGATTCAAGATCTCTTAATGTCTGAAGACAAGGAATACATGGGAACAATGGAACTGGGTAAGACGACGAACACCCAAGATGCCGAGGGTGAAGTAGAAACCGAATCTGAGGTAGCTGACTTTGCCGCAGAGCAGATCAAGGAGGCGTTTGACAAATTCAGGGGCGACTTTTACCAGACTCCTCCCATGGTTTCCGCCATCAAGAAGGATGGCGTGCCCCTCTACAAGTTGGCAAGGCAGGGTAAAGAGGTGAAACGTGACCCCCGCTTTGTCCACGTCTACAGTTCCCGGATTGATGGCATAGATCTGCCCTCGATTGATTTTAGTGTAAAATGCAGCAAGGGCTTTTATGTCAGGACATATGCGCATGATATTGGCCAAGAGTTAGGCTGTGGAGCCTTTTTGAAGGGGTTGAGGCGGACCCGCTCGGGTAAATTTGACCTCGAGCGTTCGCTTACATTCGAGGAGTTGAAGCACGGTGACCGTAGCGACGTAATTTCTAAAATGCTCTCTCTTCCGGAGGTTTCAAGGCTTCGGGGGGCTTGACGCGAACTGAAGTTGGCGGCTAAATCTTCTTCATGGAAGTGCTGTATGACATCGCTGATTTAGAGCGCCTCCCCGGGCCTCTGCATCTCGCAATTGGCGTTTTTGACGGGGTTCATTTGGGTCACCAAGCCGTGATCCAAGCGGCCAAGGATTCAGCTGCTTCAATTGGAGGCACCAGTGTAGTCGTCACGTTCGATCCCCATCCGGTGCAGGTATTATCTCCACAGAATGCACCCCGTTTGCTGACGGCCTCGGCTCACAAGCTTTCCATTCTTGATCGATTTATGAAGGTTGATTCGGCACTGTTTATCAGCTTCAACCGTGAATTTTCAGAGCAGACTGGCGAGGAGTTTATCAGAGCGTTGATCAAGTATGCCCATGGTGGTATTTCAAGAATCTGCGTTGGTGAGCAGTGGCAGTTTGGAAAGGGGCGCTCCGGCGATATAGCTCTGCTAAAAAAACTGGGAGACGAGCTTTCATTTAGTGTCACCGGAGTGAGGACAGTCGAGGCGAGAGGAATGCGAGTCAGCAGCACTCGCATCAGGGAAGCAGTTGGAGCTGGAGATTTCTCCATCGCCAGTGCCCTGATTGGCCGGAGCTACACGGTATTTGGAACGGTTATTGAAGGTCAGAAACTGGGTCGGACGATCGGCTTCCCGACCGCAAATTTCACGGTCAATCACGAGCAGTTACCGCCCACCGGTGTCTATGCCGTTCGTGCAAGGGGTGCTGGTGATTCGTGGGATGGTGTCGCGAATCTGGGATATCGACCCACAGTCAAAGGTGGCGAAATTAAGCGCCTTCTCGAAGTCCACCTGTTTGATCTCGATTACGAAATCTATGGAGAAGAGATGGAGGTTGAGTTTGTTCAGTATATCCGTCCTGAGCAGAAATTCGAAGGAGTTGACGCCCTTAAGGAGCAGATTGGGAGGGATGTTGGGGACGCAAAGCGGATCCTTTGAGCTAAGGCTCGCGGGTAGATACTGGTAAGAAAAAAGCGGCTCTCCCTAAGAAGAGCCGCTTATAAAATTTAGCTAAATTGCGGAAACGGGCTACTGGATGAGCAAATCGGGGTTTGCTGCGACGGCGCCTCCAGCCGCTAGGACAAAGCCAATGATATAAAGCACTATGGCAACAATCCAGTAGACAGCTAGCTTCGTTTGCTTCTTCATGAAAAGCCAAATTAAAGCACAGATCGGCAAGAAGATGGAAAGCACACCCCAAACGGTGTCTTTTGCTTTAAATGCTTTTACGATTGCCATGATCCATATGACGAGTGAGCCGATGCCCCCAACTGCGGTAAGAATTCCTCCAATAGCGGTCATTATATGTGTGAGATAGATATTAATTTGTTAACTTTAAAGGGGAAGTTTTTTGAACCTCCTCCATGAACAGATGCAAGCGTATAAAAAACCAAGTAGAGCGTCAATGCAGCTTCTTCACCTAATTGGGCCAAAAAGCTGTCGCGGGAGGGCTTGAGGCATTTTAAAGACTATTTATTTTCGTCGTTAAATATCTGGAACTGACCCTTGGAACAGTCTTCATTGAAGGAAGATAGTCATCACCATTGAAAGCATTTGTAGCCACAATACTAAGGATCACGGCATTCACTGTAGCGTTTGCTTTCAGTGGCGTGGCGTATGCCCAGCTTTCTCCTTTTCCGGAGGAGGATGGACAGAGTGGCTCGGCGCGAGATTTGCCGGAAATCCTACCCTCTGATCTATCTGATCCAGTTGTAAACCCCCGCCAGACGAGTGCCGACCGAATGGCCCGCCTTTTTAACCGAGATCTGCGTGATTTGGAGGAAGCTCAAAGAGGAATTATTGAGCAACTGGAAGCGCTTCCAACCGCAGCACGCGAGACTCAACGGGTGAGTGATTTTGGCTACCATTCGGGTTCACTAAAAAAGCGACCAAAATGGATTCAGATTGATATGGGTGAGCCGGTATCACCGGATGCAATCGCCCTGTTTCCTGTGACAGCCGAGATCGATGGGAGTCGGGTCTTTGGCTATGGGTTCCCTAGGAATTTCCGAGTCGATATATCGAACGAGAACGAGTTTCGAAATTATGAGACAATGGTCGAGAGTCGGGCTGACGACCCTAATGCTGTTCAGCGATGGCCCTTTTTTCGCGAAGTCCCGGCGGGCTTCACCGGTCGTTATATTCGGATCACGGCCACTGCTATGTGGCGTGATCAGGAATCGAAGCGACAGGTCTTTGCGCTCAGCGAAGCAATGATCCTGAAACGGGGAAGGAATCTAGCGGTAGGCAAATTGGTAGAGGCTCTCGACAGTGAAGATCGAGGGAATCAGTGGTCGCCCCGCTTTCTCTGCGATGGAATCACGACACTTGGCATTCCTCTCGGATTGGAGGCCAGCCCGGCTTTAGGGTTTAAAGCCAAATCAAAGAAGCCGGTAGAAGACAGTTGGGTTCAGGTGGACCTCGGCGAGGAAATGAAAATTGACGAGGTGCAAATCATCTTGGCCGATTCTCTTGATGCGGTTCCCGATCCCACGGTTCGGTTTCCCTATCCAATGGAAATTCAGGTATCCAGTTCGCCCGACATGAGAGAAGCTGAAACTCTCGGGAGGTTCAATCCTTCACGGATCAGTATGATCGGAGAAAATCCTCTTATCCTGACATCTAGTGATGCCTTCGGACGATACGTAAGGATCGCAGTGAAGGGGCCGGCGAAGGGCGGTAATATTGCGTTTAATCTCGCCGAATTAATCATTTTTTCGGGCAGTGAAAATGTGGCCCTGGGAAAGACGGTTTCTGCGATGCATCAGGAAAATTCGGAACTTTGGGCGCCCCAGTTCCTTGTCGATGGCTTCGGTAGTCGTCGTAATTTAGTTTCGAGTGAGACGTGGTTGTCCAGTATCAGCAAGCGAAGTAGCTTAGCCCGTCGCTGGTGGGAACTTGAATCAAGGCGTCTTAACCTCGTGGATCGAACAGTCACTCGAGGTGTGACTGTCGTTGGCAGCGGGGTCGCCGGTATCCTCGGCTTTGTCTTGATTGCTCTCTCACGCGGTCGGGTGAGACGACGAAAGGACCTCGAGGACCTCCGCCAGCGGATTGCAAGCGACCTCCACGACGATATCGGTAGCAACCTCAGCAGTATTGCGCTTCTCGCGGAACTCGGTAAGACCGAAACCGATGAGCCCGAACTCGTTGTCGAAGAGTTGACTGAGATCAAGTTTACCGCAGACAAGACGATCGAATCGATGCGTGATATTGTCTGGTTGATTCGCCCCGGCGAGGAAACCTGGCAGCAGATGTTGACTCGATTTCGTGAAACTGCTTCAAAGTTGCTTCGGGCCCACGAATACTCGCTTGAAGTGCGTGGTGATAGCACTGATATGCGCTTACCTCTCGAATTTAAGAGAGACTTGTTCCTAATCTATAAGGAGGTTCTTAACAATATCGTTCGTCATGCCGAGGCGAATAACGTGTTGATTCTGATCGATTGCCGCCGGAACCGTCTCGAAATGTTAATTGAGGACAATGGGAGGGGGTTTAATAACCTTGATCAGGAGTTCCGCGAAGGTAACGGCCTCCGAAATCTTCGAATGCGGGCTCAGGCAATTGGAGCAAATTTGAAGGTCCGTAGCGCTCTCAGAGAAGGAACGCGAATCAATCTCACGGTTCCTATGCCTTAATCATGGCAAAAATTTGGATGCAAAACGCAACAAACCTTCCAAGGTAACCACTACCACTGTCATCATGAGCGAGGAAACCGAAACCGAAGACACCCCGAAGTCGCCTACCAAAGTTTGGGTGGTGGAAGATAACGAAACGCTCCGACGCACCGTCGCTCGGGTTCTAGATCGCCAGAAGGACATGAAATGTGTCCATCAGTTCGAGAGGTGCGAGGAAGCAATAGAGGCTTTGGTTGCTGGAGAGCGCCCAGACTTGATGCTTTTTGATATTGGGCTGCCGGGGATGAGTGGTATCGAAGGGATTCGACGAATTAAAACGGCTCTCCCCCAGATCGAAATTCTCGTCTTCTCGGTCTTTGATGACAATGAGAAGGTTTTTAATGCTATTTGCGCCGGTGCTTCCGTCTATTTGCTGAAAACTTCGAGTATGGGTGAAATTCCGGATGCGATTCGCGAAATTCTGGCTGGCGGTGCCCCTATTAATGCACTGATTGCTCGTCGGGTTCTAGACATGTTTAGCGATTTGGCACCACAAAGCCGTGATTACGGACTGACTGAGCGCGAGAAGGAGGTTCTTGAGCAGATGGTCGAAGGCCTGACCAAGAAAGAAATCGCTGACCAACTCGATCTTAGTTTTCACACCGTCGATAAGCACATCCGTGGTATCTACTCCAAGTTGCATGTTAATACGATGACAGGAGCAGTGGCTAAGGCGTTAAAAGAGGGGCTTCTACCGAAAGGGTAAAGCCTGCGCCAATCGAAAATGTGCGGATCAGGAGTCTATTTCCTCACGCTTTTCGAAGTTCGTCTCTGATAAGGTTTTGTCAGTTCGAGATGTGGAGGGGGGAATCCATGTTTAGAGGCTTGATCCAGTTGCGAAACACCAGTAGCGGTAGCTCATGCTCTATATTGGAATAGACAGTGGCACACAGAGTACAAAATCTGTCGTACTTGATTTTGAATCTGGAGAAATCGTTGCCGAGGCGAGCCAACCCTATCAACTAATCAGCGGTTTACCGGCTGGGCATCTTGAACAGAATCCATCCGATTGGATTGATGCGGTAAAAGCAACGGTAGTAAGCTGTCTAGAACAACTAGGGAATCGCAAAGAAAGAGTGCGTGGTATTGGCGTTAGTGGCCAACAGCATGGTTTGGTAGTCCTCGATTCTAGCGATGAGGTGATTCGCCCCGCCAAGCTATGGTGTGATACCTCCACGGTCGATCAGTGCGAACAGTTTGCAGCAGAGTTTGGAGGCATGGAGGGCCTCATCGCTAAAGCTGGAAATGCCATGCTGCCGGGCTACACCATTCCCAAGTTGCTCTGGTTGAAGCAGAATGAACCCGAAAATTTTTCACGTGTGGCCACTATTCTTCTCCCGCACGATTACATCAATTTAGCTCTCACGGGCGTCAAGCGAATGGAGTATGGCGATGCCTCGGGCATGGGCATTCTAAATATTCGGACAAAAGAATGGGAACAAGACCTGATCAATTTTGTGGACAGTCGTGTCAATGATATGTTGCCGGAGCTTGGTTCCTCCCATGCCGCTCATGGAGCTTTACTGCCAGAGTTGGCCAGCAAATGGGGGCTCAGCTCCGATGTAATTGTCAGTGCTGGAGGGGGAGATAACATGATGGGAGCCATTGGCACGGGAAACATTGCCGACGGTACGATCACCGCTAGCTTTGGTACGTCGGGTACTCTTTACGGATGTGCCGATAAACCGATTATTGACCCTAACGGAGAAATCGCCGCCTTCTGCGACAGCACTGACCGGTGGTTGCCTTTGGTGTGTACTATGAATGTTACCGTGGCGACTGAGCAGGTTCGCGAGTGGTTTGGATGGGATCATGATGAGCTGGAAAAGCAAGTTGCTTCGATACCTGCGGGAGCGGACGGAGTTAATTTCCTTCCCTATCTCAACGGAGAACGAACGCCGAATCTGCCCAATGGAACTGGCGTTATTCATGGCTTGGGAGGGACATCTGTATCTCCGGCTCACATCGCTCGAGCAGCGATGGAGGGAGCGACACTTGGCCTTGCTTATGGCTTGCGCCGTTTCGATGAACTCGGACTGAACCCGGGAGAGATCCGATTAACGGGAGGTGGTTCCAAATCTGCGATCTGGCGTCAAATCGCCGCAGATGTATTCGACGTTCCCGTAGTTGGGCTCGCCACCGTGGAAGGGGCAGGTTTAGGTGCGGCCATTCAGGTAGCACATGCTGATGGAAAAGGTTCTTACGAAGAACTCTGTAGCCGGTTTGTTGTTCTGGATGAATCAACCCGATGCGAGCCCAATTCGGAGGCTGCGGGGATTTATCAAGAGAAACTTGATCGACAAGTTCAACTCACCACCGCGCTCAGGGATGCCGGAATGCTGTAATGGCTGAGTCTGGGCAGACAAGGGAGAAGAAAGTGAGGCTTTCGTTTAAGGGGCGGCTCATTGGATGGAATGTAGCTAGTCTGGTCAGGTTTTTTTCCGTGACTTATCGATGGCGGCTTCACGATCTGGCAGGGGTCGCGAATAGCCCGCCGGATCATCCAATGATCTGGACACTTTGGCATAACCGAGTCTTTTCGATACTGGTCGCTTACAGGAAATACCTGCCTTTTCGTCAGGGGGCAACGCTCACCAGCCCGAGCAAGGATGGCGAAATTATCGCCGCGACGGCTGGTCATTTTGGTGTTGATGCAGTGAGAGGGTCCTCTTCCCGCCGCGGTGCGGCAGCTCTGGTTGAGTTGAAGAATTGGATTAAGCGTGGCTCCGATATTCTGATCGTTCCCGACGGGCCGCGGGGCCCCCGTTACCGTTGTGGTCCGGGTGCTATCAAGTTAGCACAGCTAACAGATGCAAAGATTCTTCCGATACGTATTGAATACAGCTCTTATTGGAAATTCAAAAGTTGGGATCAATTCCGTTTGCCGAAACCATTCAGCACCGTAGATATCTATTTCGAACCGCTGGTTGAAGTGCCGTCTAAACTTTCTGAAGAAGACTTCGAGAAGGAACGCCAAAGAATTGAAAACATATTGAATCCGTCCCATGAAACTGATTGAAGGGAAATCGATCGCTGAGACCGTCTATGGAGAATGTCTCGAATCATTCGAAGAGCTGAAAGCTGCAGGGTTTCTACCCGGACTAGCTGTAGTCCTCGTTGGGGAGGATCCAGCATCCAGAGCTTATGTTGGTTCTAAAGAAAAAAAATGCCAGGAGTTAGGGATGCATTCCGTGAAAATAGAGCTTCCTGCCGAAACCAAGCAGGAGGACTTACATCAGGTGATTTTGGATCTGAATGCAGATGAAACGATCCACGGTATTTTGGTTCAGCTCCCACTTCCCAATCATCTTGATGAGGACGCTGTGATTCTCAGAATCGACCCGGCTAAGGACGTTGATGGTCTTCACCCAGTGAATCTCGGAAAGTTGGCGATGGATGACCCAACCGGTTTCGCACCCTGCACTCCTTCGGGCTGTCAGCGCATGCTAGTTGAGAGTGGCATTGAAACCAGTGGTGCTAATGTGGTGATTGTTGGACGCAGTCTGCTGGTTGGTAAGAGTCTGGCTCTTTTGATGATGGGGAAAGGCGAGGGTGGTAACGCGACCGTTACGATCGCGCATTCGCGAACCAAGGATCTCAAGGCGGTAACCCGTGAAGCTGACATCCTCGTTGCAGCGATTGGGATTCCTCACTTTATCGGCCCCGATCATGTCAAAGAGGGCGCGGTAGTGGTTGATGTCGGGATTAACCGGATCGCAGATCCGACGGCACCCCGAGGTTCGCGCTTAGTTGGAGATGTCGATTTTGATGCAGTGAAGGACAAATGCGAAGCCATCACCCCAGTCCCTGGCGGTGTTGGCCGTATGACAATTGCCATGCTAATGGCGAATACGATACGGGCTTGTCGGCTCAAGGAGGGCCTTTGACAACGGTTTCGTTTGGTATGCGCCCAGAAGCGAGATAATTGATACTCTTTCCAGATGCATAACCAATCAAATGAATCGTCGTTAGCAATGTGTCTGTTTAATCCGCTGAAAAGCCTCAACTGTGCAGAGATAAAATGAGGAGCCATGGCTATGCGCCAAGGCGCAGGGACTGCCACATCCGAAAGTTTCAGAAATATCCGACCTAGAAGCGAATTTTCCCTAGCCAGTTTCGGATTACGACTCCAGTTTACCGAAACTTTGTTTCAGTCATAAAAGCCTTCCCATGAGCCACGCCATTTCCGCCCGTGCGAATGTCGATTTGATCGACCAAAAATACGCCGAATGGAAGCAGGACCCCGAGTCGGTCGACGACAATTGGGCCATGTTTTTCGAAGGATTCGAGTTGGGTATGACCCAGCCACAGCGGGCTGGGGAGGGGACGACACGTAGCGAACCAGGTGATGAACAAATAGGAGGTCTTGATCTCGCTACGCGTGCTCGAGTCGTGTCGATGGTTTATCAGTATCGGTCTTTAGGACACACTGCTGCCTGGTTAGATCCGCTCGAAGAGGAGTCCCCCAGCCAGCCACTCTTAAGCCTCGCTGAGTTAGGTTTCCTGCCACAGCATCTTGACGAGGACGTTGCCACGCAATTTTACGAAGGTGGTCGCCGCATGAAACTGCGCGACATGATTGAACGGCTCAATCAAACATACTGCAGCACGATCGGGTTTGAGTACATGCACATGCAGACGCCGGACGTGCGTGACTGGATTAGGGACCGAGTCGAGGCTCGACTTGAGCAACCGGAGCCACCGATTGAAAAAAAGAAAGCAGCACTGGGATGGTTGGCTCAGGCAGAGCTTTTTGAGCGTTTCCTTCATCGAAAGTATGTGGGTCAAAAACGCTTTTCGCTTGAAGGTGGTGATGCCCTCATGGTCGCCCTAAATGGCCTTGTCCAAAGATTTCAGGATTTTGGTGTTTCTGAGATGGTCATGGGAATGGCTCACCGTGGACGCCTAAACGTTCTTGCTAATTTGCTTCAAAAGCCGCTCACGGTCATTCTCTACGAGTTCTCCGAGAATTATGTGCCGAACCTTGTGGCGGGCGACGGAGATGTGAAGTATCACCTCGGCTATGATGCCGAGTTTGAGGTGGATGGCCATCCCGTAAAGATCCACCTTGGGGCGAATCCTAGCCACTTGGAGGCAGTTAATGGAGTCATTGAAGGCAAAGCACGGGCCCGTCAACGGGCCAGAGATGATTATCTCAGGGATTCTTTTGTTGATCGTGATGCCGTCCTACCAGTTCTAATCCATGGTGATGCCGCTTTTGCTGGGCAGGGTAGCGTAGCAGAGACACTCAATTTGTCTCAGCTTCTTGGTTATCGAACCGGGGGAACAGTACATCTGGTGGTGAACAACCAGATTGGGTTTACCACCACCCCGAAAGACGCGCGCTCCTCTGTGTATTGTACTGATGTAGCCAAGACCATTGAAGCTCCTGTTTTCCATGTGAACGGAGATTCGCCTATGGATGTTCTCTACGTCACGGAACTTGCCTTGGAATTCCGCCAGACCTTTGGCCGCGATGTTGTGGTAGACATTGTTTGTTATCGGCGCCACGGCCACAACGAGGGAGACGAGCCGGCATTTACTCTGCCGAAGACCTATCGTGATATCCGCCGACATGATACTCCGCTAGCGATTTTTCGGCGCGACTTAGTGGAGAAGGGAGATTTGACCCACGAGGAAGTGAATGCACTCGAGAATGCCTACCAGTCCAAACTCGATAGCGAGCATGCAGAGTTGGAAGCCGCGATGGAAAAGGGTGAGGGACACTCAATGGCAGAGGCTAATATTGAGCCCCAGCCCGACTATTCTCACGATCCGGTTGTGACCGGAATTCCTTCCGATGAGGTACGTGAAATTGGCCTAAGGCTAAGTGAAATACCCGAAGGCATTCAGGTGAACGATAAACTGGCGAAGCGGTTCCTCGGCCCGCGGCGTTCAGCGATCGAGAGTGGGAAAGGAATTAACTGGGCTTTTGGCGAGGCGCTCGCTTTTGGCTCTCTCCTTAAGGAGGGATTCGCCGTGCGCTTGTCAGGCCAAGATTGCCGACGGGGTACGTTTAGCCAGCGACATGCGGTGCTCTATGATCCGGAGACAAGGGAGCGCTACACACCATTGAACCACTTAGAGGCAGGACAAAAGCAAAAGCTCTGGGTCTACAATAGTAATCTGTCCGAATTTGCTGTGCTTGGTTTTGAGTATGGTTACTCACTTGTATCCACCGATACTCTTGTTCTTTGGGAAGCCCAATTCGGAGATTTCTCGAACGGAGCCCAAGTGATAATTGATCAGTTTATAAGCTCATCAGAATCCAAGTGGCAACGACCGTGTCATCTCGTGATGCTCTTGCCTCACGGATATGAAGGGCAGGGTCCGGAGCATAGTAGTGCTCGGCTTGAGCGATTCCTGCAACTCTCGGCTGAACAAAATATGCAGGTGTGTAATCTAACGACGCCTGCACAGTACTACCATGTCCTCCGTCGCCAAATGAAGCGGGGTTTTAGGAAGCCGCTGATCCTCACGACGCCGAAGAGTCTCCTAACCTATCCAGATTGTGTTTCGCCGGTAGAAGATTTCGCCGAAGGTACCTGCTTCCGGGAAGTTATCGACGATAATGATCAAGAGCGCGGCGATCCAGAGCGTATCAATCGCCTGATTTTTTGCACCGGTAAGGTTTATTATGACCTTATCGAATACCGGAAGAAAAACGAAATTAGAAACGCGGCAATTATTCGGATTGAACAGCTATATCCGTTCCATCGGGATGGAATTCGGGAAGTTGCTAGTAATTACCCTAACGTAGCAAAGTGGGTTTGGTGTCAGGAGGAGCCGCTCAATATGGGGGCGTGGTCATTTATCGCACCAAGACTTCAGAAATTGCTTCATCACCGTGTGCGTTATGCAGGCCGCGACGCATCAGCAAGCCCCTCAACCGGCTCAAAGACAGTACATAAAATGGAACAGAAACGGCTTGTTAAAGAGGCGTTTCACGTATGATGAGTGCGATATTATACGGTCTTCACCAATTTTTTACATCAGCGAACTAGAACAATGGCCCACGAAATTAAGATTCCCTCCGTTGGTGAATCCATCACTTCTGCAACGCTTGGCACTTGGCACAAGAATGACGGTGATTACGTTAATTCTGGTGAAGTTATCCTAACGATTGAGACGGATAAAATCTCCACAGAGCTTGAAACTGATAAATCAGGAATTCTAAGGCACAGTGCAGGCGAAGGGGAGGAACTCGATATTGGGGCTGTAGTCGCTTTAATCGAGGAAGGGGAGGCTCCTTTCGTTGACGGTGAAATGCCCGCTGAGGAAAGCGCTCCAGCGGAGGAAGTTATGGCTCCTGTCTCAGCGTCAGAAACAGATTCAGACGATGAGCTGAAGGTGACACCGATTGCCCGTAAGATAGCAGCTGAAGAAGGAATTGACCTCACTGCAATTTCAGGGAGTGGAATTGGAGGGAAGATCACAAAAGCGGATGTGGTGGAGGTGACTTCGAAACCGAGCCAGGTTGAGCCTTCAGTAGCAGTGTCGAGGTCGTCAGAAAGTCAAACCAAAATCAGGAGCGAAGGGGAGGCGCGTAAAACCCGCAAGAAGATAACCCCTCTCCGTCGGAAGATTGCGACTCATCTAGTCAATGCCCAGCAGGAAGCTGCAATTCTTTCCACCTTCAATGAGGTCGATATGACGTCGATCATGGGTTTGAGGAAGCGGGTCCAAGAAGACTTCGTGGCTCGCCACGGCGTGAAGTTGGGTTTTATGTCCTTTTTCATAAAGGCTGTTGTCGACGCATTGAAGGCCGTACCTTCGATAAATGCCCAAATCGAAGGTGATGAAATCGTCGAAAATCATTTTTACGATATCGGAGTAGCCGTCGGAACTGAAAAGGGCCTGATAGTTCCGGTGGTTCGCGACTGTGATGAGAAGTCATTTGGCGAGATCGAGCAGGCAATCATCGGTTATGCCACCAAGGCTCGTGAGGGAACCATCAACCTCTCAGACCTCCAAGGCGGGGTGTTCACTCTGACGAACGGTGGGATTTATGGTTCTCTCCTAAGCACGCCGATTCTAAACCCCCCGCAGTCTGGTATTCTTGGGATGCACAGCATTCAGCAGCGCCCCGTCGCGTTAAATGGCGAAGTGGTGATTCGCCCGATGATGTATCTGGCCCTCAGCTATGACCACCGCCTCGTCGACGGGAAAGAAGCGGTGACATTCCTCGTCCGAGTGAAAGATTGCCTAGAGAATCCCGATCGGATGCTTGTTGGGGCTTAATCGCCAAAGTAGTAAAGTAGTAAAGTAGCAAAGGGGCTGAAGTTTGAGGATTTAACTTGGTTTTTTTTGATTTAACTTTCTAGAAGGGCAGGGCGGTGGTATCGGATTGTATGTTTATCGGGCGATTGTCTATCAGTTTAACGTTAATTTTTGGAGCTGGCATTTTCTCCTCAGGTTGTCTTAGTAAGAAGAGAGGAGAGGTGGCCGAGGCGGTAGTAGCCCCGCCAGCAAGTTATCCCACCGGTCCGGCAGGATACGGCAGCGTCGCCGTTGCGCCGGTACCCGAGTATGTCTCTGCAGCGTCTCCTGTCCCCGCTATTCCTGCTCCTTTTGAGCTTGGCGCTAACGAAGAGCTTGTTACCCATTTGATCGTCTCCGGAGAATCCCTCTCAAGTATTGCCGGTAGTTACAACAGTAGTATCAGTCGGATCATGTCTGCTAACGCCATGTCAGATACCCTCATTTATGCGGGTAAGCCGATTCAGGTTCCGGTGGAGAAAACGCCTCGGGTATCGATAACCAATGGTCAAGGTCCCGCTACTTCGATGACCCCTAACGGTTCCCCCGCTTCTGCGCCTTTAGGTCAAGCTCCGTCAGCGCCGGACAAACCTAGCAGGACAGTCGATCCTGCTTCGACGTCCTATCCTCGCCAGACCGTTCCGGTTGCCCCGGTGAGGGCGTTCCCCACGCCAAGTTTTTGATTGGTCGATACCCAAACCTCCATGAGTTCAGCCATCACGGTAGGAATTATCACCGTTTCGGATCGAGCCTCCGCCGGTGAATATGAGGACCACGGAGGGCCAGCCCTTCGTGATGCTTGCGGGGTTCGTGGATGGGCAGTTGATGCTGAGGCTATCATTCCAGATGACTTGGAGCAGATTCAACGAACGGTCAGAGCATTCTCATCACAGGGTTGTGGACTGATTCTCACCACAGGGGGGACAGGAATTGCTGATCGCGACGTAACTCCTGAGGCGGTTAGGGGCATCATGCGTCTGGAGATTCCTGGTTTTGGGGAGTCGATGCGAATGCAATCTCTTGCGATCACACCAAATGCAATCCTCTCGCGAAGTCTTGCTGCCATTGTCGATACGTCGCTCGTTATCGCGTTACCTGGTAAACCCTCAGGGGCAGTAGAATGCCTTGGATTTGTAGCCGACGCCATTCCCCATACGGTCAAGCTTGCTAAGGGAGTTCCGACGTCCTGTTGACGTTGAATTCCCTATAGGACTGGTCGCTTGGCCCAAGAGTCTCAAACGGATTGACCGACTTGAAGTTGAGCTATTCAGGGTCGGAAGCCTAAGCTCGCTTGTCTTATTTCAGGCGGAAATTTCGTGAAAGCCGGTGAGGTTTTAGAGGGGAAATTATCTTTGATTTGTTTTTAAATGAACCGCTAATCTTTCTCTGTGTTGCCAGTTTTAAAATCCTGAAAAGATAGCTAATCGCTCGATTCCACGGTGCGTTAGGAAAAGAAAGTAATATTCTTCAGAAACGAAGAAGTGGAGCCTTTCAAAGGAGCATGGAGCGGCTACTAAGCCAGTGAACGTGCCGTGGCAGGAAAGCGGTTATAAATCTTTAATTCGCGGGTTGTGAGGTTACTGAAGTGTCCGGAAGCTTATTTAGCAAGTACCAACAAACGAGCAGGACGATCAGGAGCACGATTGCCCAGGACTGCCAGAGAGGATCAGTCACCGTTTGCTTTTCGATGATTTTACGCGGAATAGCATCGAGGTCAGATTGGCGGGCGGCCCCTGAGAAATCAGCCTCTCTTGCATCGGCAAAGTTGGCCGCAGCATCGAGGAGGGGTGTGTCGCCTTGGCTGATCGAAAAGAATCCGGAATTTCGTGGCGCACGAAGCATGCTGGAGCGGTTCCAGGGGACAGTCTGCTGCGTTCCCATCACACTGCTCACAATGTCGTCGGCTTCTTCGCCGATATTGACTGCTATTTTGATCCGCTGGTTAAGCTCTAAGTTACTCTTTTCGAGAGCTACTTTTTTGGAACGAATTTGATCTACGAAGCGGTCGATCATAATAATGAGGGCTGGCAAGCGCTCAGCATTGGATTGACCGACATCAAAATTAAAAATTAGCTGGTTCAATTTTGCCGTTTGGCGGAGCAGGACTAGGGGGCGATCGCCCTGCCACAACAGAGTGACATCTTCCGCCGCCATCGGAATTGAGGCAGTTGACTTGGCAATCAGACCCTGCCAGTTGAGATCCTTCACTAGGATGTGATTTGCTGCGACAATCGGTCCTTTGAAGAACTCTTTTGGGGCGAACTGCTGGTCAAGAAGTACGATGCTGGCAGGTGGTAGAGTGCGGGGTTGCAGTGGGTTGTAAGTTGCAATTAGAAGGTCGGGCGGACTGCTATATCCGCTATCCCCTGAGGGTTGCATCAGCGGAGCATTTTCGAGGCTGCCGATGATCGTCCGGACCATGTCAGACGCACTGGGATCGACAGTGGTGGCGATGAAAACCGTCTTGGGCTCTGGACTCACCATGAAGAGACGATCATCCCGGGTAAATCGGTCCGGAGACATGGTCAGTGTTGCTCTCGCCGCGCCCTTTGGGAACTTGCCGGAGAGCGTGCGAGTTTCGTAGCCTTGCAGAGAGATGCTTCGGGGCTCTGTTCTTTGCTGGCCTATGGAGAGAAACCATTCTCGCGCTTGCGGCTCTTCAGAGTAATTCCTTACAGTTGCCTGCCAGCTCAAATCATTTCCGTCATCTCCTGCTGACTGGACTCGCAAACCAGCAAAGCCAACGTTCGAGATGGGCTCACCGACACTGAGCAGGCTCGCTCCGAAGGGTAGTTGTGTTTTGATATGGTCAGTCAGAAAAACAAGAGTCCCGTAAGTTCCAGCGATGCTTCTGCCGACTCGAAGGGCGACTTCGGGTGAGTGGGCGCTGTTGCTGGGCTCCCACTTCGCCAAACTCTCCACCAGTTCTGTTGCCGATTCGCCGCGGTAAAGACGCTCACCCTGTTCATGTGATTCCATGAGTGTGTAGACCTCATTCGTAAAGTTGGCCGGAATCCGTGAGAGCTCTGTTCTGAGTTGTTCAGTCGCACTGTTCTTGAAAGCCTCCATCGAGGCAGAACTATCGATTACAATGACGATTTGCTGGACTCGGTTTTCCTGTGTCCATCGCGGCTGAATAAGCAGCCAAGTCAGTATGATTACAGAGAGTAACTGAAGCCAAAGCGGGACAGAATTGCGAAGACGGTCAAGCTTTCGCCCTTGTAGACTTTGCCGATCAATTGCGTCTAGCATGAAAAGAGTACTGATGGGAAAAGTCTGCGACTGTCGCTGCAGAAGGTGAATGAGAAGAATTACCGGAACGCCAAGAAGGGCGAGGAATCCAAGCGGGTTAGCGAAAGCGATCGGCATGTTAGACGAGTTGTATGGCTCCTGCCTGAATGGCTTCAAGTTTCATCGCCTTCTCGAACGTTCCGTGAGCCGGAATGCGAGCGAGCGGGGCCTGAGCTTTAATGGCTGCTGCTTTCCATCGTTCGAAGTGATTATGGTAAGTTTTGAGGTAGCTTTTAAGAAGCGGAGGATCGATGCGTCGGTCATGTTTGGAGCCGCTTTCGGTCTCGATAAACTCGTAGTTTCCATTCCAGTCGGGGTTTGACTCGTCTCTTGAAAACGGGCAAAGAATAGCGGCCCGTCCGTTATTGTGTTGGAGTCCTCGAATAGTGGACTCGGGGGCGGCTGGGAATAAAGCGTCACTGAGGAAAATACGCAGTGATCGTGTTCGAAACGGAATAATCGCAAGATTAGGTGTGATTGAAGCTTCGACTTCAGGAAGAGACTCGGCCGCGTCTGCCCAATGGTGGTTCAATATGCATTGTGTTTCAGCATGTTTCCAGTGATCTCCTTTGACAAGAAAAACGCGGGCGCTGGCGGCAGCCTGTTCTGCGGCGAAGAAACAAAAGTAGAAAAGTTCGAGTACACGTCGCGACTTTTCTTCAGTCGCGAACATGGAACCTGACACGTCAAGAATGATCTCAACGATTGGGCGAACTTCTTCACGATAGAGTTTCAGGGTATAGTCGCCAGTCCGCGCAAAAGTCTGCCAATTTATATGCCGAGGATCGTCACCCGGTAGGTATTGGCGATGATCCTGAAAGTCCAGTGAACTGCCGACCCCTGAGCCTGCGTAGTCACCAGGATTACCCTTCCAGTTTTGATCTTTCAGAGGCAGGGTGAAAAGGCCAGTGTAGGCCCGACAGCGGCCAGACAACTGATTTAGATCAATATTTTCTGAGAGAAAAGGCATCAGTTAGAGCGACTGAGGCAGCGAAAAAATTCTGCGAGGGACTTTCGACTTCGGATTAAGGGAATTCCGATGCAGAGGATAGTGGTGCAGGGAATGATGAAGAGAAACTGAATGTTGTTTAGCTCTGAATTTTCGAAGGCGAACATCAGGACCGAGGGCAGTGGTAGCAGCGTGAAGATGAGTTCTTGCCAACTCCCGGTAGCGATGTCGACAGCGGCTCCCACCATGATAGTGATACCGCCGATGATCGCCTGAATTAGCAGGTAAAGAGCAAAGGTGAATTTTGATCCGGTGTGTGAGGGGAAGAAAAGTGAGATGATAGCAAGAGGAAAGATCACGATGTTGCAGGCGCTTAGATAAACTAGAAGACTCTGGCGCTCCAGATTGCTTCCGCTCGACTGATCCCAAAAAACGAGACTGGCTATCAGGCTGATTGTCGCGACGACAAAGAAAAAGATACCCGAGAGCCACCCCGGTGTAAGGAATAGCCCGAAAAATCGCGTAATTGGATTCTTGGAAAATGGCTGCACGACTCGTGTGAAAATTGGCAGTGGTTCCGTAAGGGCATCTACTGTCGCAACGCAGAGAAGGACGCTAATAATTATTGGGTTTACAGGAACAGGATCATAACCGAAGAGGAGGCCAAGTCCGAAACAAAGCCCGGTTGCGAGGAGTGCCGAGAGGCGTTTTCGAGTCGCGTGATTCTCCGAGAGGGAAGATATCCGGCTGGCTCCGAAAGCAAGGAAGTAGTAGGTGCCAAAGGCACCAATTAGAAGGATAAGGAACAAAAATCCCCATTCCATTGTAGAGCCAGAGTTGTTGATAAGAACTTCGCTCACAAAGGCACCTAGAGCCGAAAGGAGTATGGCAAGCCCGATGCAAGCGACACCTCTTACGAGGATATTTGGGAAGGCTGAGCAGCCTATGGTGATGGCTGTAGCAAGAGCAGAACCAATTCCAATCAGGGTGAGGGCAATGAGGTCGACGATGAAATTGACGTTGCCGAGAAAGTAGCGAATGACGAGATAGGGAAGAACGCTAGCAGCAAAAAGGATGCCTTGCGCATTGAGTGCTGTCCATTTTCCAAGGGTGACTCGCCATCCGTTAAGCCGGGTCATGTGGATCAGATCCATCGTGTTCGACTGATATTCGGAGCTGAGAGCATTGAAGCCGCGAAGCGGCTGAATGAAGAGCAGCACCGAAATAATCACAAACCAGAAAAAGAAATCAGAGTTGGAATCGCCCGGAGCGCTTAATGCGGTGAGCAGACACAGCATCATAAAAGTGTGTAGCAGGATAAAGGCGATAACGAACATGTTAGTTCGCATACCCTGACGTAGCTCTTTGACAAGCATTGGGCTGAGACGCGAGGAGAAATCCGCCATGCGTTTGGCAAGGGTTTCCAAATCAGCTGTTGATGTTTCGTTCATGCGTCAAAGTTACATCAATCAGCTTACCCCCAGTGTGCTTGATTCTTCGATTTCTCCCAGAATTTCAATAAATGCATCCTCCAGTTTTCTTTCCTCTTGGTGAAAATCTATGATCGAAAGACCGTCGCTGATCATCCGGCGAAGAACCTGAGCGATGTCCTCGTCTGCGGCGGGTTCAACTTCAATACGACCGCCTCTTTTGGTGGAATCGCGAAAAGTTACGCCGGGGGCCAAGGATGCCCACTCCTTAAGTTTTTCTGGCGGGTCCTTCAATTGAACTTCAACGAGGCATGTGCTGGATTTCTTTTTACGGAGATTTTCGGAGCTGCCGTGATGAATGATTTTTCCTTCATTGATAAAGAGGAGTGAATCGCACATCTCATCCAGTTCTGAAAGAATGTGGGAACTGATGAAGACAGTTTTTCCGTCTTCAGCGAGAATACGGATGAGGTGCTTTAGTTCAACTCTTGCTTTAGGATCTAGCCCGGCCGCAGGCTCGTCGAGAACCAGCACTTCGGGATCGTGGAGGAGGGCCCGCCCTAGACAAAGGCGTTGCCCCATTCCTTTACTCAGTTTGTCGATCAATCGATCGGCTAGCGAGGCGAGGTCAGTGAACTCCATCACTTCTACGATACGGTCAATGCGTTCTTGCCCCTGGTATCCAAGGGCCCGAGCAAAAAAGTCTAGATATTCCACCACCGTCATATTTTGGTAGGTGCCATAATTGTCGGGCATCCAACCTATCTTCCTCCGAACCTCCGCGGGATAGTCAACCACATTGATTCCACAGACCTTGACTTCGCCAGAGTTGGGATAGTCTAGCGTGGCAAGAATTCGCATTGTTGTGGTCTTGCCGGCACCGTTCGCGCCGACGAATCCGACAACCTCGCCGCGGGAGATTTCGAAGGAAATATTGTTCACGGCCTGAATGCCGCTGAAAGAGCGAGTCAAATGGGTTACTTCGATCGCTGGAGGATCTGATGGTTTGGGGGTATTGACGATTTTCTCCCCTTGAGTCTGGTTGGTCTCGTCTTCCGGTAGATCACTCATTTTCAAAGGAAGGTTGGGTGCTCAAAGCCATCCCTGTTAGAACGACAACTTCTCGTTCCCAGTCGATGCTGGGGTGAGACGGGATCGGGAATGACCCCGCCGATTTGGGGATTGCAAAATAGCGTTCGCGTTCGTTAGCAAGAGTTAGAATACGTTTGCCGAGTGCCTTGCTGAACGAATCCGTAGAGCCCTTGAGCCAGTTCTCGAAGGCCGCACTGCTTGAGGGTTCGAGAGGGATAGGGCTGCCAGGTGCGATGACTGCGTCTTCGGGAGACACCCATATTTTGCCATCGACTCCGCGGAAGTAGAGCGAAGTTATCGCGACCGGGAGACTCGAAATCAAAGAAGGGGGGGCGCCGTCGGTTTGAGTCGCTTCCATCTCGATGCGGGCTCTGGTCGGTTGTGACGAACGAATCGAGAAACCTTGCTCTGATCGGCTGCGAAAAAATCCACCGCCATAGCGCTGGCCCTTGAAGTGGTATGCAATGTTTCGGGCGGAAGAAGATGAGAGTGGATTGAAAACACTGTTAGGCAGGTTCACTGGATCCATTACCATCTCAGCGTTCGCATCAAAGCCAGATTGCAGCACCACTCCAGTTCGGCTGACTTGCTCTTGGGTAAGGTAAAGTCGCATTTCCCCCGGTTGAGACTGAATATCCGCAAGGGTTGCCCGATAGCCACGCCCGCCGAGACCATCTTCGAGGAAAATGATGACAACGATAATGAGACAGGCGGCTACTGAAATAATGGGGGTGGTATAGAATAAGCGATGCCTTTGTCCTTTCTTCGCAAAGTAAAATAAGTTCACCGGCGCTACGACAATGGCGAAGATGAGAAGTGGTATGAGAATGAGTCCCGGATTGAACTTTTTTTCTCCGAATTCGCTTCGAAGAGTCCAATCGCTTCCAAAATAGCTTTCGAGTTCACTACTGCGCCTTGGTGTCTCTTCGATCTTTGTATAATCGTCCACGATGGAGACGTTCAGTTGGTTCCCATCCCATTTTTTGACGTGCACTTGGCCGAGGCTGAGTTGTCCGCTTTGTGTTGCTTTGACTCGTGTTCGAACTCCGTCGATCCCTAGATCGGTGATAGCGAAATTCTTTTGTGATTCGGGCACAAAAATGTCTAGTCGGCCTCCCATTCGGACCCATTCGAGGAGGCTTCTTGTCTGGGTATCGTTGAGACCCTCCCATGACTTGAGGTCGATTAGAAGGCAATCGAGCGAGGAATAACCTCTCCAGTTGATGGGTAGCTGTTCCGGCAGATACGGTAGGGCAAAACGTGCGTCGCCGGGGGTTCGATTCTTAACATGTTCGTCGAGTTCAAACCGACTGCGACGAGCCAACGCCTTACTGATGCCAATTGCAGGGAAGATATCATTCGCCTCATGACCAATGGAGCGTGTCAGTTGACCGAGGCCGGGTGAGGTAACGTTTACTCTAACGTTGCGATAAGTGTAAGTGGCGAAGCGCGGTGCCAGTGGCAGATAAATTTCGCGAGTGACGACAGCGCCGTTCTCGACCAAAATAGATTCAGTAATATCGGTGGAGAGCTTTCGAGAAGCGCTGTCGCCAATGTTGACTTTCCATGTTCGATCTTTACCAGACCGATTGGAAATAGTTATTCGGAACGGAGTAGATCCTTGTTGACCTGCAGGGGCGAATACTGCATCGACCTTTACAGAGGTATTTCCCAGTTCATTAAAGGTTTCGTTAAGGATTGATACCTGAGCCTGAGCAGAGGTGGATATCAGGCAAAAGACAGTGGCGAGAACGAAAGCGCGGAGGATTGGCATATCTCAGGGTGGTCTTTTGGGGACGATACGTATTTGCTGCAGAATCCTTTCAAGCTTCCTTGAGAGTCGCGGGTAGATCCATGTCTTGTCTCGGGACTTCTTTGAGAAGGGCTTCTACGATACCTCGATTACTGAGCCCCTCGATGCGAGCTTCATATTCAAGAATGATGCGGTGTTGAAGCACTGGGATGGCAACATCCGCTACGTCTTCAAAGCTTGCGTTGATTCTTCCGGCCATTAGAGCCCTCGCCTTCGCTGCTGAAGCCAAGCCGAGAGCGGCTCGAGGGCTCGCTCCGAATTTAATCGAGTTGGCTGTTTCAGAAACTCCGCGATGGGTGCCGTCGACAAGGCGCGATATATAGGAAGCGACCACGTCGGGAAGATAAATCTTACGAACCGCGTTGTTGAGTGCGACCAGTTCTTCAGTGCTCAACACGACGGGAACCTCGGGTTCGACCCCCATTTCGCGGTTTTGAATAATGGTCTGCAAAGTTTCTGCGGAATTGCGCTGGACCTCAAGTTTGAAAAGGAAGCGATCGAGTTGGGCTTCGGGGAGCGGGTAGGTTCCTTCCAACTCGATCGGATTCTGAGTCGCCAGAACGAAGAAGGGGAAGGGGAGTTCGTGGGGTTCGCCGAGAACGGTAACACGTTGTTCCTGCATGGCTTCGAGCAAGGCTGACTGCGTTTTCGGAGAAGCACGGTTGATTTCGTCGGCGAGGACGATATTGGCGAAAATGGGACCTTCCTGAAAGACAAATTGGTGCCCCTTAGCGGTATCTTGGAGAACGGGGTTGCCCGTAATGTCGCCCGGAAGAAGGTCGGGAGTGAATTGGATCCGCTTGTTCTTGAGTTCCAAAGTCTTAGCAAGGCCCTTCACCAATTCGGTTTTACCAAGCCCTGGCAGGCCTTCGAGCAGTATATGGCCGCGGGCAAGGAGGCCTGTAATAACCAGTCCAATGAGGTCCTCCTGTCCAAAGAGTAACTGATTGAGAGTTTCTTGCAGGTCTTTTACTTTTGAGGCGTGGGCGGTGATTTCAGCTTCATCTAACGGCATTAGGGCATTGAACGGGGTTGCCCCTAATCTGCAAGGAGAAAAGGAAGCTTTTGATGGGTCAATTTTCGGGAAACTACTAAAAACTACCGTTTGATTTTTTCGTGAACGCAGTTAACAAGTTGCGCTTCCCGCAAACGTTGCGGAATTCCCGAATTCGGGAGCTTACAAAAGGAAAAAGCAAAATGGTTAAAATCAGATTGAGACGCGAGGGCACAAAAGATCGCCCCTATTACAAGATTGTGGTGACTGACGGTCGGGCGCGTCGCGAAGGACCTTACATTGAGCAAGTGGGCACTCATAATCCAATGAAGGATTCCGTCGAGACAAAGCTGGATCTCGCAAAGATTGATGAGTGGATCGGTAAGGGCGCCCAGCCCTCCGATACTGTGCGCAGCCTGATCAAGAAAGCCCGACAGTCCGAAGCATCGGCCTAGCGTCACCCCATGACTTAGGGGAAGGTGTTCCGATCGGGAACCTTCACTTGGTTTGCGACAATGGAGGCTGAGCTGGCAATTCAAGAATTTCTTGAATATGTCGTCGTGCAGTTGATCAAGCACCCGGAGGAGGCCAGCGTTATCCACGAAAAAGATGATGAGCTCCACCTATACAATATTCGTCTTCACCCCGATGATGCTGGTCGTGTCATCGGAAGAAACGGCAAAACGATAGGTGCAATACGCAGCCTCGCTGTTGCTTCAGCACAACGGCATGGGATTCACATAAACGTGAGACTCGAAGACACAGAAACCTGACAAAAGTTTTTTTGAGTTTTTAGCCTCAAGTATCTGGAAGCTCTGAAGCCTGTGATGTCCCCGCAGCACAGGTGAAAGTTGTAGAAAACCTTTTTTCTTTAATCAGTCGAGCGACATACATCATTCGTTTGGCTTAGCATTCTATTTGGTTGACCAGTGCAGAGACGCCCCTATATGAATCTCGTCTCCTGTGCGCTCCGCAGAATCTTGTTGATTTCTTCCGAGGCGAAGGTTTTACAGGGAGCTTTTCGATAAAGTATCTCGCGGAAAAAGCAGAACACACCAGCAATGAAAAAAAGTTAGGAATAGGCCGATTTGGGTCTTTACGCGGAAGAATTTTCTGTCGTAGGATCGCGGCCCTACTGTGGAGGCGTTCCTCTTAATAAAACGTTTGAAAGACCTGAAACTCTTATGAAAACTCTTGTCACAACTATCGCTGCGTTTGGGCTTTTGGTCCTATGCGGTAATGCACAGCAACCGATTCGACTTGCTGTCGGCGACGTAGACGTCAAGTCGATGGCCGTTGAATCTCAGCAAACCCCCGAGTTCCAGGCGAGTGGTCCGAAGCCCAAACGCGTCCCAAGCCCCCGTCAATGGCTTGAGTTGGAAGTCGAATTCGAAGTCGATGGCGATAGGGACGCGGTAGTTCCTGAACTGCTGTTTCGCTACTACATCGGCATGAAGGATCAGGCTGGCCAGTCGCTTGTCCTTACTGGTGACGTGACTCACACCAATGTAGTTTGCGGAGAAGAGAACTACTCGGCTGTCTACGTGTCTCCTGACACGCTCGGGACGATCACTGGCGATTACCGTCGTTTTCAGACGAATGCTGTTGAGGCGTATGGCGTTGAGGTGTATTACAATGGTGTAATCGTCGGCAGGGACTCCTCGCTAAGTGGTTCCAGACCCTTCTGGGAAGCTCTTTCCACGCGTCCAGGAGTGCTCGCAAAACATGAAACACCATTTGCACTTTTGTGGCTAGATCGCTACGCTGGTGTGAAGAAAGCCAACTAAATAATTGGCTTCTACCTTCCTTCTTTTATAGGCAATCATGGCTGACGACCGCATCATCACATTTAACCTCGGCTCCCAGCAGGTGACAGGGGCTGTGTTTTCGAAGACTTCCGGTGGTGGCCTTCGATTGAACAAAGTTGAAAAGAGGGAATTCACTGGAGACCCGTCCGACGAGGATGCGGCCGCTCAGTGTGCAGCCTCGCTCAAGGAAATTGTCGCTTCACTCAAGGCTCGTGGTGCTAAATCAACCTACGTGGTGTCCTCTTTTCCCGTTCTGATGAAATTTGCGAGTTTGCCAGCGCTAGATGGCGAGCAGGTGGATCAGATCGTTGAGTTTGAGGCTCAACAGCAGGTGCCTTACCCAATTAACGAGGTGGTCTGGGGCTACCAGTTAACGGGGGACCCTGACGACATTGAGGTTGAGGTAGTCCTCGCTGCTGTGAAATCGGATGAGTTGACCGAAATTGATGAAATGGTTGGAGGTGCCGGCCTCAAGTCACAAGGTGCTGAAGTGGCTCCCGTCGCTCTTTACAACGCTCTGCGATTTAATTATTCCGACGTTGAGGGCGTGACACTTCTTGTCGATATTGGAGCTCGCACAACTGACATGATTTTCATGGAGGATGGCAAACTGTTCATCCGGACGGTGAAGATTGGAGGCTCTGATATTTCTCGATCACTCTCCAAAGAGTTTGGCGTCGATTACGTGGTAGCCGATCACCGCAAAGTGGCTGAAGGATTTGTAGCCCTTGGGGGGGCTTATGCTGACCATGAAGACCCGGAAATTGCGGCTATTTCCAAAGTAGTTCGTAATTCGCTGACTCGTCTGCATTCTGAAATTATGCGGACGATCAATTTCTACCGCAGCCAGCAGGGAGGTTCTGCCCCTACACTAATACTGCTCAGCGGAGCTACCTCAGGTCTTCCGTTCATTCGTGAGTTTTTCGCCGAAAAGTTGGGCCTTCCTGTTGACCACTTCAACGCTTTTCGAAACGTAACAGTGTCGGGATCGGTGGATCAGGATTTTCTTAGCCAAAATTCGCACACTATGGGCGAGTTGGTTGGGAGTGCCATCAATCAGATGGGTGAAGCTCCCGTGGAAATGGAGTTAATTCCGGAATCAGTCCAGGCCTCGAAAGCTTTGGATAAGCGGAAGCCGTCTCTAATCTTGGCACTACTCACTGTTGTTGCTCTGTTAGGAGCTCTTGGGTTCTACTTTTCGAAAGCTGCTGCGATCGCTTCTTCCAAGGCGGGGAGTATCGCTACGAAAGGTGATGATCTTAAAAAATACAATAGCGAGATCGAAGATCTAAAAGATCAAATCGAGAGTATCAACGGGAAGAAAAAGCCTTTCGTTGAATCGATTCGACATCGTGTCTACTGGGTCCAAGTATTTAACTATCTCGGCGAGAAAATGGATAGTGATGTCATGTTTATGACAATGCTTGAACCTCTTGCTGACGGGCAGCCAGTCATACCTAATGAAGAGGGAGGGTTGATGGTTGTTGCTGCTGGGACTGAAGCAACAGTCGATTCTTTTGAGATTAAAGGTCTTTGGAGGGAAAATCCCCGCGGACCGGAGGTAGTCTACGATTACTTCAAGCGTCTAAAGGAAGATTCTGAGTCAGAATCTGGAAATTCACTTTTTGATTTAAAAGATGTGGATATCGGTGAAGTGGTGAAAGTAACAGCGGGAACATCGGGAGACCGATACGCCTACGATTTCCGGATGGTTTTGCCACTTCCTGAGGCGAATCAGGTGAAGTTCACCAAGTAAAGTTTCGACAATTAATGAATCATAAAACCTGGTTAGCCGTATTTGGAGTCTTTGCCTTGGTGCTCGTTGGTGGCGCTGGATTTTACGCTTTTTCGGGCTATGGAACTTACTCCGACGAAGTCTCAGGATGGGACTCCAGCGTTGGGACCATTGAAAGCCTCGAGCGGAGGGTGCCATACCCCAACAAGGAGAATGCCGAGGCCTTAAAGGAGGGGGTTAGTAAATATGATGGCGCGGTGCAAGAACTCTATCAGAGTCTGAACTCGTTCCAGCGGCCCCTAAACACCGGTTTGCAAGGCACTCAGTTTGCTCAGTTGGTGAAAAAGACTGTGCAAGATTTTCGGGAGTTTGCAAAGGTAGGCGGTCTTGAGATCGAGAGCGCCGAAGAGTTTCAGTTGGGTTTTGATGCCTACGCGGCCTCGATTCCCGCCCCACAACTGGTTCCTGTGCTCGACTACGAACTCGAAGCGATTGACCACCTCCTCAGAGGGTTGGTAACCTCGAGGGTTGGTTCGCTGCTTTCCTTTGAGCGCGATGCGATTCCCGGTGAACTCGGAGGCGCAGACGACCATGACAGTGGTGTCGTTCACAAATATCCGGTGAGGTTGCGATTTCAGTCGGACTACAATTCCCTTCAGGCTTTCGTGAATTCGATCGCCAACGATAAGCAGTTTTTCTACGTCGTCCGCGTTTTGAAGGTTCAAAATCGAGTGACGGAAGGGCCGATGAAAACCACGGGTGATTCTGTGCTTGGGCAGGGCTATGTCTATGCTGACAATGGTGAGCCAGTCGCTTTGGAAGATCTCGAATTACTTGGGCTCGGCATTGGCTCCGAAGAGGAAGTAGAAGAAGCCGCTAGAGCAGCAGGGTATATTCCTTCGCAACAGGACGCTCGAGTTCTTATGGGGCAGGAGGAATTGGAGATCTACATGGTGGTAGATATTGTGCGCTTCGTTGATCCGGAAGAAGCGTCGAATGAGGAAAAGGCAGACTCCGAAGACAAAAAGCGATAATTACCGATGAATAACAGCCCCTGGGACAAATTTATATTGCTTGGAGCATCCGCCGTCGTGATTGGCCTCTCGGTTTCTTTCGCGATGAAGGCAAAAGGTTTTGGAGAGACTTTCAAACTGGTTGCAGCCTCGCCAAACAACGAGTTGCCCGAGCCTGATATTGCGACCACTGAGATTGCCCGCAATTTTGTGGTGACCGCCAATAAGTGGCAGACTCCTACCAAGGGGGCAGCGCCGAAGCCGGTTCCTCTTTTCGTATCGATCCCGATTGTGGAATCTCAGGGCAGGTTAATTGATATGCTCGATCCAAGTGCTCCGAAACTTCGCGAACCGGTGACAAACGCTTGGTTATTGGATAACGGGCTCGACTTTCTCAATTCTTCCGTCCTCCAGCAAGATCCCGACGGTGATGGATTCTCCAGCTTGGCAGAATGGGACGCAAAGACTGATCCTGCCGATCCTACGACACACCCACCCTATGCAGACAAGCTGGTGATGCATTCTCGTCAACAGCAGGAGTATAAGTTGCGCTTCGCAGCACGTCCCGATCCTGAGCGTTTCCAGATCATGCGCCTTCCATCAGCTAAGTGGCCGCAGCGCGATAATTTCTACCTAAAAGTCGGCGAGACTTCCGAGGACGGGCAATTTCGTCTTGATTCTTTCGAAGAGAAGAAAGCAATGAACAATGTGGGCATTGAAGCTGATGCGACAGAACTGACCATTACCTTTTTGCCGAAGAATGAGCAGCACACCATCGTTCGAAATCAAGAATACGGTGTCCCGACCTATTTTGCCGAGCTCGAGTTTCTCCTTGCGCCGGGTAATAAGTTCTATGTGAAAGAACGCGATACCTTCCCATTAGTTCAGGATCCTGAAACTAAATACCGGGTTACGCAGGTGAACGAAGAATCCGTTATCATCACCTACCAGACTGGAGCAGAACCGGAGCAGACAGTCGAAATTAGGAAGAAGTAAAAGTTGACATTAGAGTAATATTCTGGTTTCCATGTCAGTTCCGCTGGAGTTGGCAATTTTAAGGGAAACGCCTAAGCGACACGATTATATGAAGAAATTAATTGCGAATCCACATTCTGTGTACCGGGTTTGGTTGTGCGCGGGTGCATCCGCCGCAGCGCTTGCTAGCCAAATGGTTGTGGCAGACCCCGTAGGCGAGGTATCCTCAGTGGCAGAGCGATATGTGATTCAGAAGCAGGAAGAAGTGAGGCAGGCAGACGCAGCTGCGTTGCGGGGCACCCAATTGATGGCTGACGGCGACTACCAGGGAGCGATTGACCAGTTTCATAACGCCATAGACCTTCTCCCTGATGCTCCTATGACCGAGGAGCGCAGCCGAGCCTACATTTCGCAGTTTTCCCGAGCCAGCGTCAGTCTTGCCCGTCAGCGTGCTGAAGAGGGAAGGTATCCTGAAGCGATCTACTTAGTGGAAGAGGTTCTCCAGCCAACAATAAGCCCCGACAATATCGATGCTAAGCGGCTCTTGGAGCGTCTTAACGACCCAGAGTATTACTCTCCTGCTTTAACTCCTTCGCATCTCGAACGAGTGCGCCGGGTGAAGTTGGCCCTTCAGACGGCACAGGGATTTCTCGATTTGGGCGATTACGATCGAGCTGACCGCGAATTCAATAAGGTGCTTAATGACGACCCCTACAATGAAGCAGCGCGCAGGGGTATGGAAAGCGGCGAGCGTCAACGCCTGAACTATTACGACGCTGCCTACGATCACACCAGGGCGAGAGCTCTTCGCGAGATTTCGGCTGGCTGGGCTACTCCGGTTCCCGCTTCGGTAGAAAGCGGACGTATTGTCGAAATGCCCACGGATACGAGCACGACGCGTATTCGTCAGATTGAGGATAAGTTGAAGAACATTTATCTTCCGAGCGTTGAGTTTGCTGATACGCCCCTTCAGGATGCTCTTAACTTTCTCCAGCAGCGAAGTGTCGAGCTTGATGCTGCCGAGCCTGACCCTGCACTCAAGGGTATCAACATCGTGCTAGATGCCGATGTAATCAGTGGTGGCGGTGCAGCTGCTCCTTCTGCACCCGCCGGCGATGGGTTTGGATTTGAGGGGGGAGCGCCTGCTGCTCCTGCCTTTGGTGGTGGTGGCATTTCCGGCACCCGTATCACGCTCCGCCTAAGCAACGTCCCTCTTGCCGAAGCTCTGCGGTATGCGACTTCTTTGGCTGGCTTGAAATACAAGGTCGAGCCCAACGCTGTCCTTGTGGTGCCGTTGTCCAGACCTGATGCTGAGCTGTTTGCCAATGTTTACGTGGTTCCTCCAACCTTTCTGTCGACTGATGCTGGCGGAGGTGGTGGCGGCGCTGCTGCTGCGGATCCCTTTGCCGACCCCGTTGCTCCCTCTGGCCTCTCCGTATCAGCTCGCCCGACCGCGAAGACAGTGCTCGAAAATGCGGGAATCTCTTTCCCCCCCGGAGCTAGCGCTATCTACAACAAGACCACCTCTCAGTTGATTGTTCGAAATACTGCTGACCAGATGGAGATGGTAGAAGCCTACATCGATTCCATCACTTCCGGAGTTGAGAAGCAGATTTACATCACCTCTCGTTTTGTTGAAATCGCAGAAGAAGACTCCGACGAGCTCGGTTTTGACTGGTTGTTGGGTCCATTCACCCTCAACTCTACTGATCGAATCTCTGGAAGCGGTGGCACTACGGGATATACCGCGGCAACCGGTCCTCAGGCCAACGACTACAGTTTTGTTGACCCCACTACCGGTATCCCCATCGGTGGAAATCCTATCACCGCTGGAAACCGTTCCGGGTTCCAAGGGATCGACAGTAATTCAATCGATGCTCTCATCTCCGGTCAGCCAACAGGTGTTTCCCCAGCGGTTTTTGGAATTGCTGGTATTTTCACTGATCCTCAGTTTCAGGTCGTAATTCGTGCGTTGAGCCAGAAAAAAGGTGTGGACCTCTTGTCGGCGCCATCCGTGATGGCTCGTAGCGGGCAGCGAGCGAAGATTGAGGTTATACGTGAGTTCATTTACCCGACCGAATATGATCCACCGGAGATTCCTCAGAATTTTGGTGGAGGAGCAGGTGGTGGGATTAACATTATCAGCACATTTCCTGTGACCCCGGCAACCCCGACGGCGTTTGAGACCCGAAATACCGGTGTTACTCTTGAAGTTGATCCTGTTCTTGGTGCTGATGAATTCACAATTGACCTTAACTTGGCTCCCGAAGTGGTCGAATTTGACGGATTCATCAACTATGGTAGTCCGATCACGACATCAACTGCCAACCCTATTACGGGTGTTGCCGACCGGGTTGTCATCACGGATAACCGCATTGAAATGCCGATCTTTAACACCCGTAAGGTGACAACACAGGTCACTATCTGGGATGGGCAAACCGTCGCTCTTGGTGGTTTGATTCGTGAAGACGTTCAGGACGTTGAGGATAAGATCCCTCTTATGGGTGACCTTCCACTAATTGGCCGGCTTTTCCGCTCCAGTGCCGAGCTTCACTTAAAGAGGAATCTTACGATTTTTGTAAAAGCTGAGCTGATGGATCCTGCGGGCATGCCAATTAATGGTCGCATTAGCGATGAGGAGTTACCTCAGCCGGTTCCTCGTCCCCCTTTTACAGCACCGAGCACATTTGCTCCGCTGCCATCATACCAGAAGTAAAACAGGCCTTCTGTGTTTGGTAAGTTTTTTTGATGGCGCGTCTTTATCGGACGCGCCATTTTCTTTTTGGGAAAACTAAAAATGTTCGTGATCGGAATAACGGGTGGCGTGGCATGCGGCAAATCCACCGTTTGCCGGAAACTCGAGGAAAGACTTCCTAAAGAGCGCGTCAGCTCATTTGATTCGGATGCAGCGGTTAGGGAGTTGATGAGACGTGACGATGTATTGGAAGCAATAAAAGGGATGGATGAAGTTTCGGCGGAACTTTTCAACGAGGGTAGCTTGTTGAAGGATAAGTTACGAAAACGGGTATTTGATAATTCTGATTTTCGTGAGAAGGTTGAGTCGCTACTGCATCCGCTGGTTCTTGATCTAGCCAGCCAGTTTTGCGAGAACAACCGTATTCTCGCAAAGATGGTGCTGATGGAGATTCCCTTGTTATATGAAGTGGACTTTCCTTTAGATATTGATCTTGAAGTAGTGGTGGCCGCCAACAGGGGAACCCAGCTGGCCAGGTTACAAAATGAAAGGTGTTTGGATTGCGAACTGGCCGAAAAGGTGATCGCGTCACAACTACCTATTAAAGAAAAAATAGATCGAGGCGATATTCTCGTATGGAACGATGGAAACGAGGACGCGCTTGATGAACAAATCAGGCATTTGGTAACTCGCTGCCTCCCAATTTTTAAATAAATGACAGACAAAGCAACTACTGCAGAGGAAAGAGCTGAGAAAGGCGTTACCGAAGAGGACACGCCAGCGATTGAGTTACCCGACTCTGTGGATGTTAACAAATTTCAGCAGCGCTCACTTAATGATCTGCATGCCGCAGCCCAGGATGTAGGCCTTCGTGTGGCGGGCGTTCGTTCAAAACACCAGCTGGTATTCGAAATACTCAAATACTACGGCGAACATAACGTAGAGATGTTTGCCGAGGGTTTTCTCGATTTTTCCGGTGATAGTTTTGGTTTCCTGCGTTGGCCTGCGTTTAGTTTTGCTTCAAATGCCGATGACATTTACGTGCCGGCTGCCCTCATTAAGAAGCTCGATCTAGCTGTCGGCCAGCGCTTGAAATGTCGAGTTCGCTCTCCAAGAGACCGTGAGAAGTTTCTATCAGTAGAAGAGGTTCTTGAGGTCGAGGGGGTTGAAGCAATCTCGTGGGAAGATCCGACTGGATTTGATCATCTCACCGCCTTGTTTCCTGCTGAGCGCCTTATTCTTGAATCGCCTGATGTAGCCGCTCCTTCGCCTCGGGTGATCGATCTTGTTTCTCCGCTCGGCAAGGGTCAGAGGGGATTGATTGTTGCCCCCCCGCGAGGAGGTAAAACCATTCTGCTCAAGAATATTGCGCTATCTATTTCTAAAAACAGTCCCGAGGTTGAGTTAATCGTGTTGTTGCTCGATGAGCGGCCTGAAGAGGTAACAGACTTTAAGGAGACTGTTAACGCCTCGGTCTACAGCTCTACATTTGATGAGTCAGCGAAGCGACATATTCAAGTCTCTGACATGGTTCTCAACCGAGCAAAGCGGTTGGTTGAGACGGGCAAGGATGTCGTGGTGCTTCTTGATAGCCTGACGCGTCTAGCCAGAGCTCACAATGCCGCTAACCAGTCTGGAGGAGGAGGTGGCCGCAAGGGGCGTGGTGGCGGTGGCCCTATTGGTAGTGGTGGTATTTCTCCCAAAGCCCTCGAACGCTCACGGAGGTTTTTTGGTGCCGCGCGTAATGTAGAAGAGGGAGGAAGTCTTACCATTCTTGCGACTTGCTTGATTGAAACAGATAGCCGAATGGATGATGTGATTTTTGAGGAATTTAAAGGGACTGGTAACATGGAGATCGTGCTGGATCGCGAGATGGCTGAGTCACGGATCTTCCCCGCAATTCACCTCTTGAAGAGTGGAACTCGTAAGGATGACCTTCTGTATCACCCTGAGGAATATCAGCGTATCAGCAGCCTGCGAAAACAGATGGTCCAGCGGCCGGCTCCCGAGGCTATGGAGGTGCTCCTTAAGTTAATTCAGGCGACAAATTCCAATGCAGAACTGCTTCTGCGTGGCATCCAGTAAGTCGGAGGCTTTCTCTATGTCTGGTGCGGCCATTGACCCCTTTTACGCGGTAGCAGAACGTTACATCGATACCGATGCCGACCTTTCTGGTTTCATAGAGACAGTCGTTGGATCCGGCAGCCTGTCAGCGTGCTCCATCGACACGGAGGCTGATAGCATGCATTCCTATGAAACAAAGCTGTGTCTTATCCAATTTGCCGTGTCTGACAGACTCGCTATTATCGATCCTCTCGCACTCACAGATGAAGGTTTGGCTATGTTCCCGAAGTTTATCGATCAGTTCGAGACTGTTTGGATGCACGGTGCAGATTATGATATTTCGCTGTTTCGAATGACGTTTGGTTGGGCGCCGGATGAGATTCTAGACACCCAGATTGGTGCAAGATTTCTGGGAGCTGAGCGGTTTGGTTTGGCTCATTTGCTGGAAGAAGAGTATGACGTCCACGTCTCCAAGCAGTCTCAGAAAGCTGACTGGAGCCGGCGGCCACTAAGCGACAAAATGTTGGCGTATGCTTTCAACGATGTGCGCTATTTGATCGACCTCGGGCAGAAGATTGAATCCCGCCTTGAGAAATTAAATCGTAAAGCTTGGTTTCTTGAGGCCTGCAATCATGCTCGCCAGAGTGCATTTGGTAGAGATGACAAGCCAGCGCGAGATCAGTGGAGAATCTCGGGTTGGGGAAAGCTTTCTTCAAAAGGGCTAAATTACCTGAAGCATTTATGGTTGTGGCGGGATGAGGAGTGTCGCCGTCTTGACCGACCAGCGTTCAAGTTTCTTAGTAACCAGGAACTAATTCGTATGGCAAGTAATCTTGAGGCTGGTCGCAAACCAGATCCACCTCACTATCTCCGTTCGAACTATGCTCGGCGACTGGGTGAAGCGATTGCAAAGTCCAGAGAGGTTCCTACTGAGGAATTCCCAAGTAAGCGAGTGAGGGGCAATGGCCCTAGACTTGATATTGATGAAAGTCACCTCGGTAGGATTCGAGCCAAGCGTGATTCTGTTGCTGCTGAACTTAAGTTAGAACCAACCATTATTGCCACCCGAGGTAGTATGGAAATGTTAGCAGCTAAGAACCTTGACGATAACGATAGAGAAAACATTCTCCTAGACTGGCAAAAAGAAGTTCTCGGTGATATCGCGAATCGAAAATAACCTCTGAAAATCGATTGTCAGGGATGGTAGAACCGAAGCGTTTTAAATGAAGGGAGCTTGCAGAGTATCTCACTTGCTAAGCATTTTATCCTTTTCTAGCTTAAGGCCCATTTTTCGGTAAAGGGTGGCAATACTTACTCCCAGCATACTGGCAGCTTTCTCTCGGGAACCGTCGTTGTATTTTAAAGTCTCGCGGATGAAGAGTTTCTCCTGTTTTCGGACATAGTCTTGGAGGCCAGAACCAATCGGAAGGTGGTGAGTCGTCTTCTCATCCTCATCAGTTATCTCGACTTTCTGAGTGACCTTCGGTGGGAGATCGATTGGTCTGATTCGGCCGGATTCGGCAAATGCGCAGGCACGTTCGATGGCATTTTGTAGTTCGCCTACATTTCCCGGCCAATTGTAGCTTTCGAGGAGGCGCTTAGCGTATTTATCAATTTCGGGCACCTTACTTCCCGAACGTTCTGCCGCTTGTTTCAGGAAATGTTCACAGAGAGGCTCAATGTCTTCTACTCTTGCCCGGAGCGGCGGCACTTCGATTGGGATAATAGAAATCTTGTAGTAGAGATCTTCACGAAAGGTGCCAGTATCGATTAATTCCTGCATTGGTTTGGCGGAGGAAGCCAAAAAGCGAACGTCCATATGGCGGGGGAGGTCGCCCATGATACGGCGAGTGCTGATTTCTTCGAGATAGCTTTCGAGCTTTGATTGGAGGCGCAAAGGAAGCACATGTATTTCTTCGAGAAAGATCGTCCCACCTGCGGCACGAGAGAAAATGGTTTCTCCCCGGCTCGCAAGAGAACCAAAGAGCTCGATTTCGAGCAAGTCCTCAGGAAGGGCTGAACATTGGAGCACTTTGAATGGTGCATCCTTGCGGGAACTGGCATTGTGAATGCTCCGAGCAACCATCTGCTTGCCTGATCCAAACTCTCCTTCAAGAAGAACCGGAGCGTCGTTTTCTGCTATCTTATCGATGATTTGAAGGATTTCCTTTACCTTGGAACTCTCTCCGATCATCCCTCCAGTATTGATCTTGATAGCAGTTGATTGGAATTGTTCAAACGCTGTTGTGCCGCCTGACACCGGTCGCTGGAGACTGAGTTCCACAGTTCGTTGCAGATCAGCAAGCTCGAAAGGCTTCGTGAGGTAGTCAAAGGCTCCGAGCCTCATCGCTTCGACTGCGGTTTCCACTGAGCCGTTCCCGGTAACCATGATGACCTGCGTGGAAGGATGGTTTTCTTCGCTGTAGCTAATGATGTCCAGTCCGTTCATGTCCCCAATTAAGAGGTCAACGATCATGAGCTCAGGTTGAATTGATTCGAGAGCTTTAATGCCGTCTTTTCCTGTCTGAACAGCTGTTACGTCATGACCCTGCTGACGGCAGGATTTTGACATCAGATTGAGGATGGCGGCTTCGTCGTCAATAATGAGTACTTTTGCCATGGGAATCGGTGTTGAGTGGATACGAATTTTTGGATGAGATGTTTAAGTATGTTAAATACTACGGATTTATTAACTAAATCAATAGAAAAATCTCATTTTTGACAATCTCAATTCTCAGATAGCCTAAAAACCTCCTCGAAAGCCGCTAAATATTGCTCTGGGGATACACTGAATTGCTCGTGAAGACCCTTCGTAGTTTGAGGAAGATCGTAAGTTGAGCTAGAATGCGTAAACACTTACTAAGAATCCAGTGGGCAAATCGTTTTAGAGTCTGGAGTCGAATTGATCATGCCCGCCGCTTCCCGTTACACCATGGAGGTTTCTCCTAGAGAAATAGTCGAATCTGCCCAAGCAGAGTTCGAAGGCCCGTTGACCGGCTACGCAGCCGGTCTTCTTGGGGGTGATTGGGAACGCGCCAAAGACGTCGTTCAAGACACTTTCATTAAGTTGCATCGGCAGGACGCTGAATTGATTGGCGGTCGCGTAAAAAGCTGGCTCTACACAGTTTGTCGGAATCGGGCTATCGACGTCCTTCGAAAAGAGAACCCAATGATAACTTCGGCTGGAGATGCTTTTGAAAATCTTGACGATTCCGAGCCAAACCCCGCAGACGTGATGGAGCGCAAAGAGCGCTTCGAAGAAGTCCTACGTGTTCTTGAGCGACTTCCCGAAAACCAGCGTGAGGTGATCCGACTCAAATTCCAGGGTGACCTCAGCTACAAGGAAATCGCCGATGTAACCGGATTGAGCGTCAGTAATGTGGGTTTCCTGATTCACACCGGGATAAAGCGTCTGAGAAACCTAATGGGAGTTGAGGTAGCCTGATTAAAAACCTTACGTTCAGTACATTGCCAAAATCATGAGTCTTGAACCCATTGACCCCGACGATCCTCAATTGACCGCCTATGCACTGGGAGAGTTTTCAGCTGCTAAAGCTGCATCTTTTGAAGCTCGTTTGGCCATCTCCCCTTTAGCAAAGCTTGAGCTTGCAGCGACTAGGGATCTTTCGAGTATGCTTACCACAGGTTTTAAGCGCGACTGGGAATTGAATCGATGTGAAGAAGTCAGAGCCGATCTAGAGGACCCGAAATACACCGCATTCGTCCTGAATGAGCTGACGGATGATGAAAGGGTAGAGGTGCAAGTGGAGTTGGCGGCTTCTCTTGCGGCCCAGAAGGAATTGAATTCAATGGCGGAAGTCATGTCCATGCTGTCCACGGGGCTGAAAAATGAGTGGGAGTCCACCCTTGCCGAACCGAAGTTGGATCCTCCCATTGTCCCGTTATCCACTGATGCCAATATCGTCGAACTTGATTTTCACCAAAAACGCAGGGCACGGATAGGGGCAGCGGCTGCTGTCGCGGCCCTTTTGGGAGTTGCTTTCACTATGATGCAGCCCGGCGCAAAGACCGTTGAGGTGACAGACTGGGGGAGTGGGCTTTCGGCTTCTTCTGATGAGTTTAGTGTCGATGTTTCGGATGAAGGAATTAACGGCGTCACTTCTGCTCCTGGTGTTTATGTCCCTCAGCTTTTTCTAGCCGAGGAGGTTGAAGACATTTCGGATCTGAATTTTGCTGTTGGTAGCGGTCCGGCAGTAGTCGACGCCAGCTATCTCGAATCGAGAGATATTGTGGTAGCCCCTGAACCGGTCGGTGCAATGTATGTCAAACCCGCAGGTTTTTCCCCAGCATCACAGCGAATTGATTCATACCTGCCTCAGAATGCCTCTGCCATTGAGCCAGAGGGTGAATTGATTTCGATGCGACGCAGTCGTGGGTTGATCGTAGAAAGTTTTATTCCTCGTGCCCGTGAGGAAAGCATGATGGATCGACAGATTCGACTTGCTGCTGAGTTACAAGGAGTTCAGATCGAGTTGGAGCAAATGTTGACTCGACTTGCTCCTCGTTCTGTTGAGCGACGTCAATTTCAGCTTATCATTGAACGCAACAGCCGTGCCTTGGGGGAACTCAAAGCACAGATTGTGGAGTAAAATTTCCCGCTGGACTGGTTCTGGTTGTGGACGTAAACCCTGTTGGGCCGGAAGGAGAGATCTTTCCGGCCCTTCTTTTTGTGGGTATTTTTGTTCGAATGAGTTGAATTTTTGGGGGAGGTAGTGAAGGTGGACTCCTCGACACCGCACGTCTCAATTGAAAGAACATTCAACCGAAGCCAGCCCCCGACACGACGCTGGTCCTAGAGATCCGCGCGGTGTATTGGGAATGATTCCGCTCAAAGATCTCCCGTTCTGCGGTGAGATCTTTTCCCATGAGAGTCTCAAACGCGGCGAGTGCTACGTTAAATCAGGTGCGGTTAGGTTGGTGACAGCAAATCTACAGGGGCGTTTCTCCGGCGTGTTTGGCCAAGTTCATGATGAGGAGGGCGGATCGCTGGTAGAAGTAAGCCTAGTTGTTCAGCTGAGCGATAGCGGAGAGTGGAAAGTTGACGGGCGAAGTGATCGTAATGGAGGCAGGAATGATGAATTCGTGGCAGCGCTCCTCATGGCTGCGATGATTGAAAAAGGTGGTGCTTCTCACGAGTCGTTTGGTCTTGGTGAAATAACGGCGAGGTTGCACCTGCTATCCGCGGATGTCAGGGCTGGCATACTGCACTGGGATGATTCTGAGGCGAGAGATGTGTTGGAGCGGATGCGATTAGTTCAGGTTGAGGGGCTTGGACCAGAGGTGGAAACCCTCCTGCGGGGTATGGGGCTTAAGCGGCTGATTGAGATATATCCGTGGGATGAAATCGAAGCGGATTATCGACAGTGTTATGGATACTCAGAGGTTAAAAGAGGAATGCAGGAGGTGTTTTGGGCCGAGTTCTTAGCGAATAGAAAGACGGAACTTGAGGGGCTTGGTTGTTTCGTTTCGGTGGAGGAGGATTTCGGGCTACAAGTGGTCGAGCCAACGGATTTTTATGGTGAACTTCAGGTGGAAGATCAAGAAGTTGATTGGTTTGGTTTTGAATATGGCATTCGGATCAGAGGGGAAAGAGTGAACCTGCTTCCCTGCCTTGTCCGCTACCTCGAGAGCCGCCCTTCTGGCTTCTCTCTCTCTTCATTGGCGAAATTACCTGCCTCAAATAAAATTCCGATCCAAGTGGGGGATTCGGGGAAATTTATTGCTATGCCGTCGAAAAAGCTTAGCGCGGTTTTAAGTCTTCTCACTGAACTGTTTGACCACCACCCTGTATCCGACAACGGGACAATAAGACTACACAAAGTCAGGGCGGCACAGCTCACCTGCTTCAAGGGAGACGAGTTGGTCGTCAACTCAGCACCGAGTATCTTGCTTGCGCATGCAAAAGAACTTAAAGCGCTGAGGCCCAAGAGTGATCCAAAAGCACCGAAAGAGTTTCTTGCTACCTTGAGACCGTATCAACAAGACGGGTTTGAGTGGCTTCAGTTCCTGCGTGAACAGGGGCTAGGAGGTATTCTTGCGGATGACATGGGTTTAGGGAAGACAATCCAGACCCTCTGCCATCTGCATTACGAGAAAGAGAGCGGGAGAGCAAATTTACCCAGTCTCATCGTTGCGCCGAAGAGCGTTGTCCCGAATTGGGAGAAGGAAGCGAAGAGATTTGCGCCATCATTAAAGGTGCTGGCGCTGCAGGGAGTAAGCCGGAAGAAGTATTATGACGTTTTGGCCTATACGGATCTCGTTGTTACATCTTACCCGGTCCTGCTTAGGGATGCGGAAGAATTATTAAGCCAGCCATTTCATTATGTTGTTTTAGACGAAGCTCATACAATCAAGAATACAACCTCTCAGGTCACCAAGGTTGCTTATCGGATTGATGCAAGGCACCGCCTTTGTCTTTCCGGAACTCCAATAGAGAATAACCTCGGTGAGTTGTGGTCCTTGTTTCACTTCTTGATGCCCCGTTACCTTGGAAGTGAAGACAGTTTTAATCGGTGCTTTCGAGCACCTATCGAGAAAAATCGGGATGAGGGGCTTCGCAAACGGCTCACTGAGAGAGTGGCTCCTCTGATGCTACGCCGAACCAAAAGTCTAGTTGCCACCGACCTTCCTCCAAAGACAGAGATTGTGCGCACGGTGGAGTTGTTTCCAGAGCAGGTGGAATTATATGAGGCGGTGAGAGCAGCGGTTAGTCGGGAAGTTCATGAGGAAATTGAACGGTTTGGTGTGGAGAAAACTAAGCTGCTGGTCCTTGATGCTTTGATGAAACTCCGTCAGGTCTGCAATCACCCGAGGCTTCTGAAGCTTCCTACTGCCCAGCGCGCAAGGAGTTCTGCCAAGATGGACCTTCTTATGGAATGGCTCCCTTCAATGGTAGAGGACGGGCGTAGGATATTGATATTTTCTCAGTTTACGGGAATGCTCGATTTGATCGAAGAGGCGCTGCGAAAAGAGGAGATTCGCTTTTTGACACTCACGGGACAGTCGAAAGATCGGGGTAAGCTATGTGATGACTTTCAGTCCGGGAAGGCACCAGTCTTTCTCATAAGCTTGAGAGCGGGTGGCACAGGACTTAACTTGACTTTAGCTGACACGGTAATCCACTTCGACCCATGGTGGAACCCGGCATTGGAGGCTCAGGCAACTGATCGGGCCTATCGGATCGGTCAGAAAAATCCCGTTTTCGTTTACAAGCTGATTACTGCAGGAACGATTGAAGAGAAGATTTTGCTATTGCAGCAAAAAAAGCGAGCCCTGTTTGAAGGCATCCTAGAGGGAACGCCCCAAAAGTTATCATTTTCCGAAGATGAACTCGACGACCTATTTTCCCCTGTGAAATAACTAATATTTCAGACCGGGAATTTTTCCGTGAGCCACGAGCTGTCCGCGATTTGGATCTAGTTCAAATATGTCGACTCCATTTCCAAGAAGTCCCTGCGTGCTTTTTCCACGTGCGCCGAAGACATAGTGTTTATTTTCGTTAGGGTTGTAGCCCATGTAGATCATCACATGAGAAACTCGATGACCGGATTTCCAGGTGCCGCCCCAGAAGATTAAATCACCAGGGGAAAGTTTCTTAAGCATCTTGGAAGTCGAATTCCTCCCATAGACGTCATCGAGGGTCCTCTTCTTTTTCAGCCAATCGTATTGCTGGTAAGAGGTTCTCGGGACATCGTCTATTCCGATGTTTAAAAGCAGGCGTTGAACTGCCCCTGAGCAGTCAAGACCTCCGGCATCAGGATCGTCTGAACCGAATTGGTATGTAAGACCCATCTCAGCAAATCGGTGGGCCTCCTCACGAAGTCGTGCAAGAGTGCGGGGAGCCCCTTTGCCTTCTTTTTCTTTTGGCGTTTTACCTAGATTAGAAGTTGAACCAATGGCAGCCGTGGGCTTTGGAGTGGTGGGAGGCGCGTTAAAGATTTGTGATGCTGTAGGGGTTGTAAGCGCCGGATTGCTGATTCCCGTAAAGGATGACTCTTCTTGAGCAGCGGGTGGTGCCGGGATTTTGACAGTGAAGACGCGTGAATGCTGTGTGACGCTCTCCGGAACACTCCGCTTGATCGGAACGACCGGACGGAACGATCGCTCTTCAGGGGTTTGAGGAGCGCCCTCCACCTCCAAAAAATTCAGGCAGAGAGCCAGAATGGAGAGGGGGGCAGCGAAACCGGTCGATTTCATTGCATGCATTCGTTAAGATTAATATAAATTTAAGAAATGCTAATAAAAAAATCAAAAAACCACTATTTTCTGAGCCGTGCCCGGCTGACTGATGAATGATCAGGGGTGTGAGGTAAAAGATGCCCAAGTGGTTTTTAGTAACCGCAGGCCATCCTGACGTCTATTCGAAGCGAAAGCAGGCCACGCTTTTCGACGTTCGAAGGAAAAGGTCCTGACCTACAATAGCGGGTGAAGCGCGCCTATCCTCGCCTTTCCTAGCGGCTCATAGGAGAGTAGTGTTGCTTTGATCAATGATGTCAGATTACTGCCAAGTAGACTTGGCGATCGGCGATCGTGATGCTTCTGTGGCCGTCATAACGGTCACTGGGAATCTCAATGGACTCCCAAAGCTTGGTTGGTTGGTTCTCTTCTGTGAGTAGATCGGGGAGTTTTACAGAATCTTTAGCAATACCGTTTCTTTCGGGGCCCCGCCATTTGGGCCAATCCCCTAAAAGCGAGGCGGGGAAATGCTTAGGAGAAATACTCTGAGGGGGCTGGCTTTCATTGGAAAGTGAACGGACGTAGAAAGAACTTAGCCATGGGTGCGCCAGGAATCTCTGGCGTTATGATGTCTCCGGCGGAGCTACCTGTGCTATGCTACTTAGCGACCGTAAGCAGGATCAATATCGTGAACGAGCAACCAAGAATTATTTACATCACCGCTGGAGCAGGTGGCATGTATTGTGGAAGTTGCATCAGGGACAACTCGCTAGCGGCGGGGCTTGGCGAATTAGGGTGGGACGTCATGCTGCTGCCGCTTTATACTCCAATTAGAGTTGATGAGGAAAACCTTTCCATTGATCAGGTCTTCTTTGGCGGTCTGAACGTTTATCTGCAGCAGAAGATTCCTCTTTTCAGACATCTTCCTGCCGCGTTTGACCGCTGGTTAAATAATCCGAAACTGATTCAGCGGGTGGCATCAAGAGCAGTGAATGTAGGTCCCTCCGAATTGGGCGATTTGACTCTGTCGATGGTGCGGGGGGAGCACGGCTATCAGTCGAAAGAAGTGAAACGACTCGTCGACTGGCTAAAGGTATATGCCAAGCCAGATCTTATTTGTCTGACCAATTTGCTAGTTGGCGGGTGCATCCCTGCATTAAAGCGTGAGCTTGGAGTTCCTGTATTGGTAACCTTGCAGGGGGACGATGTGTTTCTTGATGAATTGGAAGAACCGTGGCGTGGGAAGGTTCTAACCGAGATGAGAGCTCTTGCTTCTCAGGCTGACGGGTTTATCACATTTTCCTCATTTTATCGAGAGGTGATGGCAGAATTACTGGAAGTTCGAAGAGAGAAATTTGAGCTCACTCCTTTGGGCGTGAATGTCAGCGAGTTTAAACCTGCTCTTGAAGCGCGACGAGTGAGGGAATCGTCACAGGTGATTGGATTCTTTGCCCGACTCTCGCCGGAGAAGGGGCTCCACCACCTAATCGATGCATTTATTGCTCTCGCCGGACAAGTGCCGGAAGCACAACTCAAGATCGGAGGATGGTTGGCTCCCAAGGATCGTAAATTTTATGAGGAGCAGGTGGAAAAGATCCGCAAGGCGGAACTAGCAGACCGGTTTGAGCATGTTGAGGCTCCTAGTGGGGAGGCAAAGATTGAGTTTTTTAAGGAGATAGATGTATTTTGTGTGCCCGCTCAATTCGTCGAGCCAAAAGGGCTTTATCTTTTAGAGGCGATGGCCTGTGGTTTGCCTGTGGTGGCACCTGATCAGGGTGCCTTGTCTGAAATGGTCAATAGTAGCCATGGAGGATTACTTTTTGAACATGGCAATATGCGCTCTCTCACGGAGCGACTGCTAAAACTTCTGAATGATCCGGAGTTATGCCAGTCCATCGGTGAGAGTGGGCGCTCATGGGCTGAAACAGAAGCAGACCAAGAAGTAATGGCTCGGGCAACGGCAGAGGTGTTTCAGCGTTGTTTGGCCCACTCGCGACGCTGAGTTGCTTCGAGGTAGTATCTTAAGATTCTTTTCGGTAGCGAAAGGGTGTGATCCCCATGTGCTTCCTGAAATGTTGGGTAAAGGAGCTTTGATCACTGAAACCAAAATCCAGAGCAATGTCGCTGATCGGAATGTCAGTGCTGCGAAGCTCGACACATGCAGCCTGAATTCTTGTCTTGATTAGGAAGGTTCTTGGGTTTGTTCCGAAGACCTCTCGGAAACGGCGATTGAATTGTCGCACCGACATCCCAGTGCGTCTTGCTAGATTCGTCATGCTGATTGGTTCTTGAAAGTGTTCCCGGATATAGCTAACAGCGCGGTCGAGTTGCAGATGAGGAGTCAAAGCTGACTTTCGACCGGAATAGCTCTGGACAGTGCCCATGACTCCGATCACACCGTGGTCTTTTCCGAAAACTGGAAATTTGTTTGTGAAGTACCAATCTGGTAGGCCCTGCCTATTAAAAAATAGCTCTACAATCTTAAGCATCGGTTCGCCAGTCTGGATAATACGTTCATCATCCTGCCTGAATTTACGAGCTAGCTCATCAGGAAAAAGGTTAAAATCGTTCCTCCCGATGACATCGGCTTCAGAGTCGCAGCCGAGTCGTTTCCAGAAGGCGCGATTGGCAGATACGATTTGAAAGTCCCGATTTTTTGCAAAAAAGGAGACGCCAGGCAGATGGTCGAAGAGTATTTCGAAGTGTGAATCTGGAGATAACTCCCGTAGGAAGGACTGTTTTAGTTCTGTAGCCGAGTTTCCCATCAATAATTCAGAAGCTTACAATGATGGCCAGATTGACACAAAACGAAATGATTGACGTCGATGCGCCAGATTTGAGGGATCCACGCAATAGGCAATCTTCAGTTTTCCTTCGAGTTGGCGCAGGTTCAGGAGCAGTATTTGAGGATTGACTGTTAAGGTGCTCCATCGTATGCGTCTTGCGCAATTCTTGTATCCAAAAAGTATATGGCTGATAATGCGCAATTTTTCGCTGGACTCGACATCGGTGGCACGACTGTAAAAACGGTTTTGGTAGACGAAATGGGCGAAGTCGCCGGTGAGATGGTGGAAGTGCGAAGCCACGTCAAGGAGGGCTACGAATCAACTTTTTGCCAGCTGGAAAAAGCTCTCGACCAGCTTACGGGAAATATTGGTGTCGGGCGAAAGTCGGTCAAAGGAATTGGGATGGATGTGCCTGCTCCATCCTGCGATGGTGTGATCTGGGGACAGGCTAATTTAGCTGGTGACTGGGTAGGAACCAACGTGAGAGATCTCTTTTCGGAAAGACTTGGTGGCGTTCCGGTTTACATGACCAACGACGGTAATGCTGCCGCTCTCGGCGAATATGCGGTCCGCAAAAAGCACCATGGAGCCTTATTGTTGGTTGCCCCTGGTACTGGTCTCGGTGGGGGATTGGTCCTCCCCGGTGGTCGCGCCTATGAGGGCGCCAGTGGTCTTGCTCTTGAAGTTGGACATATCAGTGTCCCTCACCGCGAGGAGAATGATGAGTTGCCAGATTGCTCCTGTGGGCTGAAAGGCTGCCTGGAGGCGTGGGTTTCTTTGGTGGCGCTGCGTCGTCGTGTCGGCATTGAACTGTCAAAGCCTGAGAACGCTTCTCACCCTCTCAATGACGGGTCACCGCTCGACGAGAAAGCATTCCGCCTGCGCGATTTCGCGCAGGAGGGTGACGCTCTTGCAATCAGTATTTTCCGGCAGCAAGGCCAGATCCTAGGCTATGGTATTGCCGATCTTGTCCGGGTTTTCGATCCGGGCCTCGTTGTAATTGGGGGTGGTTTGGCGGAAACCGACTTTCGCGATCAATATATGGAGTGGGTTCTGGAAGGTTTTAGGGAACGCGCGTGGCCGATGTATCTTTCCAGCCCAGTTGACCCGGAACATTCGACGACCAGATTTGAGTGGGCCCGTGGAGGTGACTGGCCGGCTGCTCTTGGTGTTGCTTATTCGGCTCGCGAAATGTTTCGGCACTAGATTAAACGAGCGCTTATCTGAGCGTGGCGATTGAACAGGGTCGTCTAGCGATGATGGACTTCAAGGTCAGACACGATGTAACTTCCATTGATCTCTTGGAAGTAGACACGCGCCCATCCGCCGTTGAAGTAAAGGATCATTTTGTCGTCGTAATAAGGAATATTTCCTGAATGTCGCTTATGCCAGTCAAGTTTCTTGACTGCCTCGGAGGAAGCGTATTGCAGCGCCATATTTCGGTCCAATCGTATGTAGGCAGTAAGAAAACGGAGGGCAATGTCATGCTTGTTCAACTGCTGTGATAGTTCAGCTGAAGAAACCACCTCTGCAGGGGCTGCGGAGCCGGTTCCTGCGATGAAACCGGGTGAAGACGGATCGATGCATGATGCCAGCAAAAAAATGGAGCCTGCTGCAGCAAGTGTGAGAATGAACTTCACGGAGACACGCAATCTCATGATCCTGATGATAGTGAGCGTTTCAAGACTTCTTTTCCTTGCCGCAGGAAGACAGGCTTGGCAAGACGACCTTTCGGTTTGGGAGCCAGCAGACACCGATGATGTCATAAATTCCCCGAAGGGCTCGATCGAAGTTGGTGTATTTCGATTCCCCGGCTTTGCGCTCGCGATGGTTAACGTCGATTTCAGCAATTTCCAAGCCCGCTTGGGTAAAAATTGCCGGTAAATACCGATGGAGGCCATTAAAGGGAACGAGCAGGATCGAGCCGATTAGCAGCGTTGCGAATCGATGGTATCTGGGGTCATTCAATGGGTCTAATCTCTGTAGGTTGCGATCCACGCTGCCCAGATATTCTCGAATTGCCATTGGGAATGGGCCTTACGCTGCGCCTAGCGCATCTGGCGAAGAATCTTATCGACAGCCGATGAAGTCGTTCCTTCCACATCATCCCATGAGGAGTATGTGGTAGCTCCATCGATGACTTGTGGGGCCTGACGAGGCATTTTTGTTTCAAGGTTTGAGACAGTATCATCGAGAGAGGTGGTGGAACTCGGAGTGACAATCTCACCGTTTTGAATGATCGTTTCAGCAGGGGATAGGCCAACAGATGGAGAATTCTTTTTGGCAGCCTTCAATTTATTGATGGGGGTGATGAGGAATCTTGGTCCCCGTTTTTCTTCCTTAACAACCGTCTCATTTTGAACCTTGCTCGTCCCGGAGTTGGTGACGACCGTTGGCAGAGAGCGGTTCTGGGAATTTGCCGTCGTAATCGGTGTTACTTGGCGAGGAGATGGCGCCGATACTGGTTGTGGCACAGTGGCAGCGCCGGTCTCAACTGGAGCAGCAGGTTGCGAAACATTTACTCGGCCGACGGTCGCAGTGGATGGAGCCATTGGCATTTCGGCCTTTTTCTTTTTTCCAAACATTCCGAAGAATCTGCCCTTCTTCTTTCTATCCTCTTCGTTAGTCGCCTCGAGTAATTCTTCGGGGACTAACGCGGGGTCTATTACCTCGGATACGGCCGGCGTTTGGTAGGCAATAGGAGCAGTTGACTCTGGAGCCAATTCAATAGCTTCGCCGGTAGCCTCTAGCGCTTTCTTTTTTCCAAACGAGAACAGACCTCTATTCTTCTTAATTTTCTTTTCCTCGGTGGCGTTTTCGACTTTCTTGCCATCTTCAATCACGTAGGAAACGTCGTCGATTTTGTTTGGCTTGCCGCCCTTGAAGATGTTGAAACCTGCAGGGGAATTGTTGGAAGATTCGATCGCATTTTCTGTCGTGGGAATCGGGACACTTGTTTCGGAGGAGGTGTTTGGGAACAACTCCGAGGAAAGTTCGCTTTTGTCTCCTCGCCCGAAACCAAAAAAGCCGCCTCTCTTTACCTGAGCTTGAGAGGCTCCGGTAAAAAAGACTGACATGAACAAAAAGAGTGCAGTGTAGGTTTTCATTCTCAGCTATTATAGCAGTTGCTGAACAAGGATCAAGGTGCTCCCTGTCTCAAAGCTAGTGGAAATGAGATATTATAAAGAAAGCTTTTTTTAATCTTTTCCACGTTCGTAATACCGACTGAAAGGCGAAAGCTCCTCAGGTTTGGTTTTTACCGTATGCGGTGGTGATGTCTATTTTTGCGTGGCGCGCACATTTGACGGGCGCATTAACTTTGTCATTCAAACTGGGCCGATTTGACGATCATTTTCCTGATCGCCACTGGCCCGTGGTTGCCTTGAATCATCAGGGGCGCCACTGCGACCTCGTTGTCACCATGTCCGCCGCGCGTTGGGCCAGTCACTTCAACATCTTCGTGAATGGTGACACCGTTGTGGACTACGCGAACAAATCGCGCGTTTTCGGTCTTTTTGCCTTTGGTATCAAATCGGGGTGCCCGGAACTGAACCTGAAATTTTTGCCATGCTCCGGGAGCAGCTGACGCGTTCGTGCCCGGCGCTGATCCTTCAAAGCCTTTTTCATCATTTGTCGGCTTGGAGTCGTCCCATCGTTGGTAAATTCCGCCGCAATCACCGAAAGAAAGGCTTTTGTCCGGCTTTCCGTAGCTATCGAGAATCTGAAGTTCGTAGCGCCTCATGAAATAGAGACCGGAATTTGAGGCCTTGGGGATCATGAATTCAATTTCTAGATCTACATCACCGTAATCGTTTATGCTGACGATGTTCTTGGGATTTTCCGCTGCTTTGTCGGTGTTGTGAATCACCAACTTGCCTGGTTTTTGCCACTTCCACTTCTTTTCGCTGGCACTCCCTGCAATGGAGCCAGAAGTGAACCAGCCTTCGAAATTGACCCAAGCTTCTTTAGAAACCAAATTTACCGGCGTGTCGCCGGCCATAGAATCATGGGCGACCAGCAGAGTCAGGGAATAGAGGAGGAATTTCACAACTAGATTCGATCATGATTGGTGACTGCTGTCAATCGGCCGCCCTTTTGTGGATATCGCACAATTGCGGAGATGAATTTGCTAAAAGTGCTCCCAAACGGCTTTGAGCTCAAGCACGTCCGAGTTCGGTGTAGATCGCTGACATTGGAATGTCATGAGAATCTGGTGTCAGGTTAGTGCGTTGAATTGAAAAACATATCCCGAAGATGCTGGGCTCCGTTCCGTTCAAAATGGCAGATTGGAGATAGCGGTCATAGTGACCCTTACCCCGACCGAGACGAGCAAGGTTACCTCGGTCAAACCCGACTCCAGGAACGAGCATGAGATCGGGCCTTGAAACCGACAGGAGAGGGCACCGGTCAGGGTCTGGTTCAAGGAATCCAAACGCACCTTCGGACAAATCTTCAGGCGTTTGCACGTGGCGAAAAGAGATTCGGGCGTTTTTTTCGATTCTTGAAAAACCCCAGATCTTGTCTTGATGATCACGAAAAAGTTCAGACAGGTCTGGCTCGCTTGGCATTGCGCAGTAGGTGAAAACGCATTTGGATTCGCGGAATTCTTTCGTTTCCGCGATATGGTGGGCAATCGCGCCGGAATGAACCCTCTTTTCTGCGAGGGAGAGGGACTTTAGTTTTGAAAAGCAATCTCGTCTGGCAGCACGCTTGTCCATTTGGAATTGTCACTTGGGGCTCTATTTAGCGATGGCTTGGAACATTGGCCGCTTTAATTCAGAAAGAAGCTTCCCTTCAACATGGAAAGCTGAACGCAGGTAAAATGGACACAATTAGGTCTAGTTTACTCGCCATTAGGAGAATCTCCAACGGAGTGTGATGAGTGTTTCAGAATCATAACCATAATCAGCGTTGGCCTTGAGAAAGGCTTTCAGCGGCCTTTCCGCCAGCGTAAAGGCTGAGCACCAAGGGGAATGAGTTGACGAGTTGGTGGTGTATGACGAATCTGCGGGCCTCACGAGGAGTCAAACCAACAAATCACAAAATCAGAATAAAGAAAAAATATAACACGCTGAAAAATAGACAGTTGAGTGTTATTTTTACCTAATTTAAGCTACCCAAAAACCGGAGTTCCTTCTCAAGAACTTACAAGAAAAGATCAATGAGAGCCTCGTCAGTGAGATCCCCAGGGTCCGCTACGGCAACGAGTTGGCCCAAGTAGGCAACTTCATCTAGTTCCGATGCGGGATCGAAAGCATAAAAGTCATATTCAATCGAAGTTTCTTGGCTGACCGGTTGACTGGCTACTCCGTTTTTATCTCGAGGGAAGAAAGCGATGAACGCTGTTGCAGCCACGGCTGCAATAGCTGCGCTGAGCCATCGTTTGTTCAAGAAGGTGAGTAGCCCTTTGCCTGTGCTAGGAGGGGTGTCATTGATCAACCGAACCTCTCTCACCACGTCCCGGGAGAAAAAGGGGCCTGGCTTTGGCCCGCTAGCGCCCTTAAGAAGCGTCCACACTGGATCATCCTTTTCCTCATTTTCCATCTGAACATTGGAAACCCCGCAAATCTGAGAGAGTTTCAAAAAAACAGGGACTTACACGGGAGGGCCTTCGATGAAGCCCTCGAGTTGGCGAATTCGGGTGGGATGACGCATTTTTCGCAAGGCTTTTGCTTCGATCTGGCGGATGCGTTCACGAGTAACCTGAAATTGCTTGCCGACCTCCTCTAGAGTGCGGCTGTAACCGTCAATGAGTCCAAAACGCTGCTCCAAGACCTCGCGCTCCCGTGGGGTGAGGGTGTCGAGGACATCCTTGATTCGATCCTTCAGCATGGACATTGATGTCATGTCACTGGGATCCTCGGCTCCCTTGTCTTCGATAAAATCTCCCAGGCTGGTTTCCTCGCTTTCGCCAACAGGTGCCTGAAGGGAAATGGGCTGCTGGGCCATCTTGAGCACTGCCCTGACCCGTTCGACAGGCAGGTGAATCTCGTCGGCGATCTCGTCGGGAGTCGGCTCTCGGCCATATTCCTGCACGAGCTGCTTTTGAACGCGCATGAGTTTGTTGATCGTTTCGATCATATGCACCGGAATCCGAATAGTCCGCGCTTGATCGGCAATCGAGCGAGTGATGGCTTGTCGAATCCACCACGTTGCGTAGGTAGAAAACTTGTAGCCGCGGCGATATTCGAACTTCTCGACGGCTTTCATCAAGCCCATGTTGCCTTCTTGGATCAAGTCTAGGAAGGACAGCCCACGGTTAGTATACTTTTTGGCGATCGAAATCACGAGGCGAAGGTTAGCCTCAACCATTTCGTCTTTGGCTTGGCGGGCTTCGGCGACGTGCTCACGAAGTGACGCGGTGAATTCGTCGAATTGCTCCTGCTCCATCCAGATTTGCTTTTCAAAGGAGGTGCGTGCCTTGGTTGCTTCTGTTTTGGCTTTTCGGTCTTTGGCTTTTTTGGCTTGTCGGGTAATGCTCTCCGATTGATCCGCCCACTCTTCGGTGTGAGCAACGAGGTCTTCGGTTACTTTCTGTTTGAAGTAGAACCGATTGTAACCGCGTGAGAGTGCTGAGAGAGCTTTGGACCAAGACTCTTCAAGTTTCTTAATCTTGGCAGGGGTCTTGGCCGCTCTGAGTTCGGAGTATAGGTCCGTTAACTCGTCCCGAGAATTTGCAACGAGGTCCCGAAGTTTGACGAGGTTTTTGAGGTATCGGGCACGACTCTCAATCTTTTTATCCACAATGAGACGATCAAACCGTTCTTCACCTGATTCGAGTCGGTCCGCCATGCTCAGGTAGGCGTCCGGTATAAAGCCAAATCGTGCCAAAATTTTGCGTATTTCGGTCTCTGCTTTCTCAATTCGCTTAGAGATTTCTACTTCCTGCTCTCGCGTCAGAAGGGGAACTTGTCCCATCTGTTTCAGATACATGCGGACAGGATCATCTAGGATATCGAGACGGCCCTCTTTTTCGCTGGGCTTCTTAGCAGGAGTGGCCTCCTCTTCGTCATCAGAACCAGCTTTGATATTGTCGACTTCAGCAGAGTCAATAATACGGAATTTCATTCCGCGCAGTCGCTCAATTAGCTCCTCCATCAATTCGAGGTCACTTTGAGTGTCCGGAAGAGCCTCATTAATATCGTCAAAGGTGAGATATTCCTGCTCTTTAGCGAGGCGAATGAGGTCGCGGACGATTGGCTGAAATTCAGGAGAATCAAGAGGGCTTTGAGCGGATTTGGTCGCTTGAGCCGGCTTCTTGGCATGGTTCCCAGCAGGTGCCTTCTTCACCTTAGCGATTTTCTTAGCCGAGGTGGTTTTCTTAGCCGTCGCCTTCACCTTAACGGTTTTTTTCTTGAGGGCGGACTTAGATTTAGCTGCTGCCTTCTTGCTTGGGCGCTTGGCAGTAGACTTGGCAGTCTTGGTAGGCGTCTTTTGCTTTTTTTTCTTTTCGGCGGCCATACGTCGAGACACTCTGAAGGAAGGAAATAAAGGGGGAGGAACCCCGCCGAATTGGGGCCGCTAACGCTCGTTTAGTTGTCCGCGTAGGTCAAGGAGTTGTTTGCCAAGGCTTTCCAACTCTGATGGTTGTAGGTCGAGGCCTCCCATGCGGGCCTTTGTCGTGGCTATCTGATTCTCTATACTCTTGCGATTTAGTGCCTGCAGGCATTCCTGTGCCAGGTCAGCATTAATTGTTGCGCTGTCCTCGTTCATAATCCCATTGATACACTGCTGGTCTTGAGAGGTTAGCGTTGAAATAAAGGCGTTAACGCTAGCGTGACTGTCTGGATCTACATCGGCTCGCCAGATGGTGATGAGTAGTTCTGTCTCTGCGATATTATCAAAAAATTTGGGAATAGGGGAGGCTGCGATGGAATTTCGGGTTGAGGCGTCGATGAGCAAGGCTTTGCATAGGAGCCGAACGGTCCGGTTATTGATGACGGTGGGCGCAGCAGGGGGCGTCGAAGCTGAATCGGATGACAAATTTTGATACTGATCGGGCGCATGACCACGTTGGTATCTCGCGGACTCGCGGCGGTGCCTACTCTTTTCGAGGCGTTCTTGGTTTGCGACGGCGTCACGGACTTGTTTGCGGATTTCATCCTCACCCACTCCTAGGCGAACGGTGACCCGACTGATGAGAGAATCCTGGAGCATCTTATCATCAACCAATGAAATATCTTCGGCGAGATCTTTAGCAAAATTGAGACGGTCCCGCAGTGTTCCGGAACTGAGTTGGGATCCTCGTCGATCAATCTGGAAATCGAAGAACTCGGGCGGATGTTCCAAGATCTGTCGGAGGGCGTCAGGACCGTGCTTTTGAATTAAGGAATCCGGATCCTCACCTTCGGGTAGGAGTGCGAGCCTTACTAACATTCCCGAAGGAGCGAGGATTCGAAATGCCTTCTTGGCCGCGTTTTGACCTGCGGTATCCGAATCAAAGCAGAGAATTGCTTCATCTGCGTTTCGTTTGAGCACACGGGCATGATCGGAAGTAAAGGCCGTTCCAAGCGGAGCAACCGCATTCTGAATCCCAGCTTCGTAGGCTGTGATCAGGTCGAGTTGGCCTTCAAAAATAATCACCTTGCCTTCGCGGACGATGGGGCGCTTGGTCTTATCGAAGCCGAAAAAGACTTTGCCCTTATTAAATAGGACTGTTTCGGGTGAGTTCACATATTTGCCCCCGCTTTGATCCGGGAGGACATGGCGCCCGCTGAAGGCAATCGGCTCGCCCATCTCGTTATTCACAGGGAACATGAGGCGGTCGCGAAAAAATGAGTAGGCGCCGCGATTGGGGTTGTTTTCGTCGCGCCATTTAGCAAGGCCTCCTTCGACGAGTTGTTGCATCGAGAATCCTTCGCCTCGTGCCCAGTCGAAAAACATGCGTTGGTCCCCGGGGGCGTAGCCAAATTTCCAGTTTCGGGATGTATCCATCCCAAGCCCCCGCGATTTTAGATAGTCTCGTCCGGGTTGAGCAATCGGGTGCTTGAAAAGAATGCGATAAAACCAATCTGCTGCTGCTTTCTGGAGTCGCATCACTTCCCGCCGGCCTTTCATTTTGGCTTCGTATTTCGCATCGTAGACCTCCTCTTGGATCATGATTCCTGCGCGGTCGGCAAGACGCTTGGCTGCTTCGGGAAAAGGCAGGTTATCATACATCATGATGAACTTGATGGCATCACCCCCGGCGCCACATCCGAAGCAGTGGAATATCTGGCGAGTTGGATTGACGTTGAAGCTAGGCGTCTTCTCGTTGTGAAAAGGACAAACCGCTACTCGATTCACGCCGGCTCTCTTCAAAGGGAAGTAGCCTTCGATCAACTCGACGATGTCAGTCTCGTCGAGGATCTTCTGGATCGTTTCTTGGGAAATGATTGGCATCTGACGGCTACAAAAATACTCAATAAGGTTAGGTCAGATACTTAAACCTTTTGAGCCGGAGAGGCAACGATTCCTGAAGGTGTTTCAGGATTTGTGACCAGCAGCGATCCTAGTTTTATGCCTTAAGATTATCGCCATAGGCATATTCCCGATCCTTAAGAACCCCCGGTTCGGGCTTCGGATAGTGGCCTTCGGCGTTGGGCATCAGAGGCGATTTACTACCGAGAGTTAGTTCCTTGATCTCGGGAGACATAGGATTTGGCTGATTGAGCATCTGGTCATAGGTGATGACCTGTCCGGTATGTGCAGCCATGCGGCCCATTGAGGTAGTCACACTGGCGGCGATCCCGCGTTCGACTTCGTTGTGTTCTTTATTTTCGCGGATGGCTTCTAGAAGCACTTCCCACTCGATGTCATACGGACTGCCTTCGAGGCTGACCCCGCGAGGTCCTGTTGGGAAAGCCCACAGAAGATTGTCGGATTTACCACGCCAGTTGCTGTCGATGTTTTGGTCTTTGTAAAGACGGGATCGCGCTGGGACGTGGCCTGCTGAAGAAATTACGGCTGAACCCTTGGTGCCATGCGCGTAAGCCGAAAACTCCTGATTGCAACCGGGCATGTTTCGACCTTCGAAAATGGCCTTGGCCCCGTCAGCAAAACTGTATTCGACACCGTAGCTGTCGAAGTTTTGATCAACTGCTTCGAGGTGCTCCCCATTGCGTTCGACGGTTTTATAGTGGCGGCCCCCAACGGCCTTCGCTTCGATAGGGAAGGCGTTCTTAATCATGCACATTTCATCAATGCCATGAATATTAAAGTCGCTAAAAGAACCGCCACTGAGCCAGAGGAAGCTATGAAAGTTCTTGATCTGATACATGAGTTCGCTCATGCCCGTATCGTTCTTTGGCGTAAAGCAGGAAGCAATTGCCCCCTGCATCCGGTAGGCGCGCAGAAAGGTGATGTCGCCGATTTCGCCATCATCGATTCGCTTCTTTAGTTCATTTCGCGATTTGCAGTGACGGCACATCAGTCCGATGCCTACCTTGAGTCCCTTCGCCTTGGCCTTCTCATTAATCTGTAAAATTTTTCGAGAAGCGAAGCCGTCAGCGGTGACAGGTTTTTCCATAAAAACGTGGAGACCGCGATCAACGGCGTATTCAAACATCGGCCACCGAAAAGCGCACGGGGTTGTCAGAATCGCAATATCACCGGGATTCATGGCATCCATGGCTTTGCGGTATCCATCAAAGCCGATGAATTGACGCTCTTGAGGGACGTCGATATGCTCGCTCAAAACGGGATCCTTCATTAAGACCTCATGGGAGCGAGTGAGGTTCTCATCGAATACGTCGGCCATGGCGTAAAGCTTCACAGGACCCAAAGTGCCCGAGACAGAGAGAGCGTTTTTGACGGCTCCGGTTCCTCGGCCTCCGCAGCCAATAAGCGCGAGTTTTACTTCTTCGTTCGCCTGAGCGTGAACGTTGGGGATGGAGATGCCAGCGAGGACGGATGCGCCAGCGACGCCCTTCACAGCGGAGCGGCGAGTGATGAGTTTTGCGGATTCAGGCATCAAGAACGTTTGGCCACAAAGGCTAATCTCGTCAACGTAGGAAAAAGCGTAATTGCGCGGTTTAGCGATTTTCTTGCCGAGGGCTGTATAGTTAGGGCGTATTTAGTTTATTCTGCCTGCGGTGCGCAGTCGACAGGGGTGCGTTTCCTAACCATAGGCATGCGAAAGAGGCATTCATTCTCCTAAAAGAAGAGGTAGAATTGCGCTAATTCGGCGGATAACCTATTAGGGATGCCTCCTGCTCCTAAGTTTGTATCGGTTAGCGTCGCGTGTTGTCTTTGCGTCACGAGCCTCGTCGTCGAGGGACAGGAAGTTTCGGGGCCTGATGCCCGCTGGGTGCGTGTTTATGGGTGGGTCCAGATTGGGGAGAAATTGGCCGAGATAGAACAATGGCCTCTGGCGTTGGGCAGCTACCTTGAAGCCGCAGTTCAACTCAAAATTCTGATGGCGAGCGCACCCAACTTTGAACCAGAAATGGTCAACTATCGTTTCGGCTGGCTCACGAATGAGATTACTCGAGTGAAGAAGAAGCTTGTGGGTAACGAGCATGATATCATGGCGAAATACCTCGATTTTGTTTCTTCATTCGAGCAAGGACAATCGGAGCGGTTTAATAATCAGTTTGAGAAGGCGCTCGACACTCTGAATTATACTAAGGTGCTTCTTGATGATCTGATCGCGGAGCGCCCCGAAGAATTCAAAATGGCGATGATGGCGCAGCACAATATGTTGCTCGACAGTATCGACTGGCTGAATTCGCAGCTAAATTACAGAGCTGCTTTGCTGGCTCCTCCGGTCATTGTTGACAAATCCTACCTTGGTACAACTCAGTTCATTAATGAAAACGATCTTCCGGCAGAAGCGCCTCCTGCGACAATGTCAGGAGACCTCTTTCCTTCAACCGTGGTTAATGCAGTGGTAGCACGCTTTGAGAAAAAATCCGGGGCGACCTCCTCCCTCCGGCCAGCTGGGGAAGGAGTTATCTCTCCACTTCGAGAAGATAAGCTCCCTACCTTTCGTGCGAGCAGCAAGGAGGATCCAACTCCCATGACTATTGAGTGATATTAGTAGTCACGGAAAGGCCCTCTTGGTTCGGCTGATTTCATCTCTTCCATCCACTGGTCAAAAGCTTTTTTGATTTCAATGAGCTTGTCTGGGTGGCGTTTTGAAAGATCCTGCGATTCGCTGATGTCTTCCCTCAGATTGAATAATCCGCCCTGGCCATTTCCCATGTCGACCCATTTCCAGTCTCCAAGGCGAGCGCCGAGCAGATTACGGCGTTTCCAAAACATACGATCTCGTGGGGAGTAGGCTTTGCCGCGGAGAGTGGGCCACCAGTTGTAGCCGTCAAAGATGATGTCGTCCGGCAAAGCCTTGCCCGTAACGTCCGCTAGACTCGGAACTAACTCGAGGCTGGTGAGGAAAGCATTGTTGACGGCTCCGGCGGGAACCTCTCCAGCAATCCAACGCACGAGGCATTGGACCCGAACGCCGCCATCCCAAGTCGTTCCTTTTTTGCCTTTGAGAGGATAATTGCTAGCACCACCCGATCCGCCGTTGTCACTGAAGAAGATCACAATGGTATTTTCGGCAATGCCTCTTTGATCGAGAACGTCCAGCATCCTCCCGATGGACTCGTCCATGCAGGTGATGGCAGCGCGGTAGTCACGCTCTCGTGCTTCCGAGGTCACTACTCTGGTTGGACCATAAAAGTCGGAGCGTTCGTGATACTTGTAGTTCTCGACGTTGCGGTATTCTTCAGCCACGGGTGGGTAGAGGTTCTGGTATTTTTTCGGAGCCTGAACGGTCGTGCGGATGTGAGGTTCGAGAGCTGAGGAGTTGTGTGGGGCATTGAACGGCACGTAGAGAAAAAACGGTTTTTTGCCAGCGTATTCTTCGAGGAACCCGAGTGCCTCCCTTTCGAACAGGTAGGTGCAGTAGGTACCTCTGTCTTCAGTAGTGGGTTCGAGGTTGCGATACATGCTCGGAACTCCATATCGTTCATGAGTGTAGTAGTCGACACCGGTGTTAACGATGCCATAGAATTCATCGAAGCCCCGCGAAGTGGGGAGGAAGCGCTTGTGCATGCCCAAGTCCCACTTGCCGTAGATTGCGCTGACGAAGTTGTCTGGAAGTAGTTGAGGAATAATCTTCTCGCGGAGGTCCATGCCACCAATTCTCTCCCACGAAACCTCATAGGCCGATGGCTCGTAATCGTGACCGTAGTCTGGTGCCTCATTTCGGATCATGTCGTAGATGCCATTACGCTGAGGGTAACGGCCGGTGAGCAGGCCGGAGCGGCTTGGGGTGCAGGCGGGCCAAGTGACGTAGAAATTAGTGAGCCTAGTTCCTTCCGAAGCGATTCGATCGAGATTCGGTGTGATAGTCCCGTTTCCTAGGTTTCCGAAGTCGTTGTAGCCCTGGTCATCGGACACGATGAGAAGAATGTTAGGAGAATCTTCCTTGGCCGGAGTAGAAGTGGGAAGACCGACAGTCAGTAATCCAGAGATAAGCAGATGTATCAGCAAAGACATACACATAAATTACTATTTACCTGCCGGCTTGGTCACGGAGAGAGTTTCCGCAAACCAGTTAATTTCGCAAAGCGTCATAGTGTATGGTTCCTACAAGTATCTCAGCTCTGCCATCGAGTAAGATTAGATTCCCTTGTTTGACTTGAAAAATTCCATAGTCCGCGGGGAGCATAGCCCTTTCGAGAGCTGCCACTTACTTTGGCAGTCTTCTGATGGGTGAAAATAAGGGGAGGAAGTAAACGAACGCAATTTTACTCAACTTGTGAATCGGTGGGGGCGTTGCTGGCAAAATGGCTGATCAGTCAATTGGCGAGTTCCTTGATTGCTTCAAGGTAGTTCGCTAGCGATTCGGTGGGTTGAAGCTGGTAAGATTGCTCCAACTGGACAACCGCTTCACGGTATTCTGAAGCTGCAACAAGAAGCTTTCCGTGAGCGAGGTGTGCGGCAGCCGCGTATTCCGGAAGGTTGGCCGCTTGTTCGAAAAGCATTTCCGCCTCTTCGCGAAGCCCTGCGTCCTGTTTAAATTGCGCCAGCATTATGATGGCACGTCCATCGAGTGGTTCCTTCTCAAGCCAGTCGGCAACTAGTTTTGCTCCCGCCTCAGGATCTCCCTTTTCTAGCTCAATGACGGCACGATGGCGATAAAGGCGAGAAAGTATTTGAATATCAGCTTCCTCAGACTCGATGAGTGATTGCGTCACCTCAGAGGCTTCAATCGCCGCCACCAAGGTAATTGCTTCATCCCAGCTAGACACATTAATTAGTAATTCGAGAGCTTCGACTATTCGAGCAAGGAAGGGACTACTTTCATTTTCAAGGGCTGCTACGTATCGCAGTAAGGCCTCTTCCGGAAGATCGTTTTCAAGGTAAAGATGCCCCAGCAACACGGTGTCATTACCACTGAGAGATCCAGTACGGTGGGCCAACTCTAGGTTGCCGATTGCGTCGATCTTGTTTTCAAGGGTAATATAGGCGTCGGCGTTCAACCGCCAGAGGTAAAGTTGGCTGGGATCTTCAGAGAGTAGGTGCTGATAGAGGGAAGCAGCCTCTGCGGATTGGCCCAGCGCGTCTAGGGCTTGAGCTTGCCGAAGTTTCCACTGCTGCTGATCGGGTTGAGTCAATGATGCGATTCGGTAAGCATCCAAAGCAGCCTGGAATTTTTCATCGAGAGAATAGCAATATCCCAGTAGCCCGAAGGTGAGTCCATCACGGGCGCCGAGCTCGATAGCCCGCACTAGGTGTTCGAGTGCCTCGTCGTAAAGCTCAAGCCTTACCAGAACTACGGCTAGGTTGCGATGGGCATCCCGGAAGTTAGGAAACTTCTCAATCGCGTTTCCGAAGCTTTTCTGAGCAGCTTCGTCGTCCCCACTCTCAAACTGGAGCGTCGCGAGAGAGAAGATCATAGCGGGGCTTTCCTGTAGAATCGAGGAATCTTCAAGAATTTGAATGGCACCCTCGCGGTCACCGTCTGCCATTTTTTTGGCAGAGTCGTTGAGATAGCTCTCTTCGTCGTTTGTGATTTGAGGTTCGATTCGACTGTCGATACCGAAACTCCCTGTTACGATCCGCCTGAATTCAACACTCTTCCACAGAGGATCGATAGGCAGAGGGTCTGCTGCTTTTGTTGCTTGGCAAAAGATGGTCGCCAGCAGGATAACTTTAAGGTATCGGAGCATTAGGGACGGAGGATTAGTGGCCACTTGAAAAGAGCGTTGACGGGACGCCCGTCGAGCTGGGGGGGGGTGAATCGGGAGCCTGTGGCAAACCTTCGGGCCATCTCCGTAAATTCGGGATGGCTACTGTCAATGATACGACGGATCACGACCCTGCCTTGCGAGGTAATGAGGACCTCAAGAGTGACTTCGCCTTGAGTGATGCCGCGCGCGGTCTGGCTCGAAGGATAACGGACCCTTGGGCGAGTAATGAGTCTGGGTTGAGAATCAAGATCAGAGGCCGCAAAAGTCATGCTTCGACGCATATCCTCATTCTGCTTTGCGAAAGCGTTAGTGCTTAGTTGCAGATCGAGATTCCGATTAGGGTTTGCTTTGATTGGTGGGGCCAGTGAATCAAAATCGATTTCGAGTTTAGGCAGGTCGGGAACAATTTCGGGGGGAGGCGGCTCTTCAAGTTCAGAGGGAGGTGGCGGGGCAGGAAGAGCGACCGAAGGAGCCGTATTCATTGCTCTTAACGAAAGCGTTGGGGCGGCAGAAATATCCCGTGCAAGACGCGCGCCGGCAAGGAACACGAGCAGCCCTATCGTGAAAAGGAAAGCGAGACCCACCCGGATGGCGAGACTGAAACGATGTGAGCTGGTGCTAGTCATTGACGGTCGAGACAAATACTTGCTGGGCCCCACCCATTTTGGCTTCATCCAAAACTTGAACGGTTGACTCAGTAGGAGCTGCGCGATCGGCTTGTATGATTACGGGCATACTTTCCTGCGAGAGAAGGCGACTGACAGTTGGTCTAACGCCATCGACGCCGATCTCTCGTCCGCCGTAAAAGACCTGGCCACCTGGGGTAATCCCGATAAGAATACTGTTGCGTTCGAGATCTCGTTGCGTCGCTGCTTTGGGCTTATTAATTGCTACCCCTGTCTCTTCGACAAAAACGGTCGTAACGATGAAAAAGATAAGAAGAATAAAGACGACATCAATGAGAGGTGAGATGTTTATTTCACTTGTCACATCGGAGTTAGGCTCTCCAAATCGTTGGAATTTCCGGGCCATGTCAAAGCTTGGCGGTCCGCTGAAGAAGTTGAGATGACAGTCGCTGAAAGCTCATGGTCAAACTGTCATGGCGACCCTTAAGCAGCGCGCATACGATAAAGGCTGGTATCCCGATGATCAGTCCAGTCTGGGTTGTGATCAGTGCCTCGGAGATGCCTTGAGAAATGGTATCAATGGGAGTGTTTGCAGAGGCGATTGACATGCCGCGAAAAGTCGAAAACATGCCGGAAACGGTTCCCAGAAGCCCGATCAATGGGGCTGCACCACTAATAATGAATACGAAAGCGAAACGGCGTTCAGGAATGGAAAAGAGGCGTTGCTGGGTTTCCTGAAGGCGGCGGGGAAGATCCTCGCAAGACTCCAGTTTTTTGTGAAGGCGTTTTTGGATGCCCTCCGATCCCTGTTGATGACGAAGTAGCTTGATCCATTCATTTGGTGAGATTAGCGGAGCGTCTGGCAGGCTCATTGACTGCCAAAGTGAAACGAGAGAAAAAGATATTCCAAAAGCCAATGCGATAAGCGCAAAGAATACCCACCCGCCGTCAACGGCGAGGATCTGCAACTCGGTCAGCAGTTCTTTGATTAGCATAATGTTAGTTGCCTTGGGGGGCTTTCCCTAAACCGTTCAGAAACGCCAGACTCGTCATCTCCATGGTAGACTTGATGCCCTTTACTTTTCGAGAAAGGAGCGCGTGGAGAATGAGAGATGGGATTGCAACGATCAAACCAAACTCTGTAGTTACTAGCGCTTCGGAAATACCTGACGCGAGCGACTTGGCATCGCCAGTACCAAAGATATTTATCAGGCGAAAGGTCTCTATCATTCCTGTCACAGTTCCAAGTAGGCCGAGGAGTGGTGCGGTCGCGGACGCTATGGCAATAATTTGGAGTCCCTTATTGAGGGACGGCAAGGATTCGAGAAACTTCTCATAGAGTGACTCCTCAAGAGTATCACGAGATATATTAGAGTTGTCAGAATAGAGTTCTATCCCGCGGGAGATGATGTCGGAGGCGGGATGCATGATGGCTTGATTTGATAGGATGGCAGCGTCCGAATTCCCTTGTTTCAGAGCATCGATAATATCCTGAACCAGTTGAGGGCGGAATTGACGAATGCTCAAAAGCTGAAGCCACTTTGATAAAGCGGCGAGAAAAGAGAAGGAAGCAAGAATAAGAATAGGATAAATCCAGAATCCGCCTTGCCTGATGTGTTCGATAAAGCCTTCTTCTGATGCGCTTAAGGCAACAGCATTTCCAAGCGTTGGATCGAGAGCAGGATTGGAGGCTTTACCTCGAAGTAGCAACTCGATACGCATTGGGTCTTCCGTTCCCTTGACGAGGCGAGGGCGCAGATCTTCGCCCTTGGAGAGGAGACCGGAGTCCCTGCCGTCTAGGGAACGAAACCACCGAACAGGGCCGGTATCAGCGAATTCCCCCTGAACGAGAATGCCATCGGTATTAATAGCTTCACCTTCAAACACTCTCACCTTCCCTGCGTGACCTAACTGGTCGATCGTGTTTTCAACGAGGCGAAGGCGTGAATTTAGGTCTGGTTGGTCGAGCAAGTTACGGTCGAGTTCGATTTGAGCGAGGCTTTGGGAGGCTTCGTAATTCTTTCGAAAGTCGAGAAGAAGTCCCTCGAGATACATTCTTTCCTCGCGCCAAAGCTTGAGTTCTTTTTCGTTTTTCTCGAACTCTGACTCGGCCGCCTCACGAGTAACTCGCGCAATTTCAGCGAGGCGTTTGGCTTCTCGAAGTTCCGCCGCAATCTCGTTGGTTTCCTTTGCGAGCTGTGGCTTGCTCTTAGAAATGTCATTGCGCAGTGTCACAAGTTCATCGAGGGCGGTGCGGAGATCCTGGCCGACCGAATCAGCGGCTTTGCGATACTTCTCTGCGTCCTCCTCCTGGGCAAAAGTGAGCAGGCTGGCAGAACATAGTGCCAAAATAATTAGTCGGATTTGCATCACGGCTTAAGAGCGGTCCCGTTTGCAATGGGAAGTGAGATAAATGCAGGGGCCTCTTCGCGCGAAAGGATCGAGATCGCTTGGCGAACTGAAGGGGCTAGGGAAGTTTCTTCTATCCAATCCCAGCCTTCGGGTGTGGGCAATCCGTAACCGGCGTAACGGTCCGACGGGTCGACGAACCAAGCTTGAGTCAGACCGAGATATAGGACTTCTATTTCACGCTTTTTTCCGTCGATCAGCCTGATGTCAGCATCCATCGTAATTACCTTTTGGAAATCTTGGTAGGCCTGCATGATCAGTAGCACATCGCGAGCACGATGTTGCAAGGGCCGCTCTGCTTGATCCTCCTCGAATCGAATGACCGCCTCCTGGATTTTTGCGCGAAGCGGCGGAGGGAAAAAGGGGATGTGCGGACGAAGCTTGTCTTCTAACTTGGTGATGCGGCCGGAGAGCTCTCGACGCCACGCCTTGAGTTCAGCCTCTTCGTCAACGTATGCTGAGCGCTGCTTGTCTATCTCGTTGACTCTGTCTCCTGCTGATTGGATAAAGTCTTCAAGATTTTTTATTTCGAGCTGGCGAATCTCGTTTAAAAATTCGAGGGTTTTTTGCTGTTCCTGCCAGGCGGCTGATTCGCGACTAATTAATTGTCGAGTTTGAACCCACTCTTTGAGCGCGGCCTGTGTTGCTGATGCGGCCGGCAGAGGTGTCTCAAACGATGACTGAGACAACGAAATTACTGAGAGCGACAGAATACTCAGCGAAATAGACAGGCTTTTCAGTTTCTGTTGAATTGATAATCCCGGCATTTTGGACTGAGTTATTTGTGGTCGATACTTTTGCTCAAAGGAAAATCGAGCAATATCCGTTGGAATTCCGGACTTGCTCAACCGCTTGGAATTAATGATATCGTGTCTCAATAGCAAATGATTTATTGGGGCAAACTGAGGCTAATTTTGCTTCGCTGAGCGCCACTTAGAATCACCTGTCCTAAGTCCTCGATGAACCGGGCCCTGCTCAATAGCTTCTGCCATGGAGACGTAACGGACGGGTTGGCCCAGAGAAAAATATTGGCCGTTGTGGACCCCTCTGGATTTCTAGGTAGGGAAAGGACAGTGACTTTCACTAAAGCCTTTTAGAAGTTTCCAAAAACGAGAGTCATTGAAAGTGCCTTCAGTGGGAGGAGCAGGAGGCCAGTTTCGTTATTTGCTACTTGGGGTAGCCTCCACAGTGGACCACTGATCGACTGGGAGATCATCTAGATCATAGGGTCCAATACTTTCACGGTGCAGAGAGGTCAATCGAATGCCATCGAGGTGATAAAACATCCTTTTTATCTGATGCCAACGGCCTTCCTGCAGGGTAATTCGAGCCCGGGTCAAATCGAGAATCTCAAGTTTGGCGGGCCGTGTCGTTATGCCTTCACTCGTGAACTCAATCCCATTCGCGAAGTTTTCAACAGCAATCTCTGGAATGGGGTGGTCGGTTTCCACAACGTAGACCTTGTCGACTTTTTGATCAGGGTGGGTGAGAGACTCTGACCAAGTACTGTCGTTGGAGAGAAGAACGAGGCCACTTGAGCTTCGATCAAGCCGTCCGGCGAGATGCAGGGTATGTTTGTCAGGATGGGTAATGAAATCGAGGACCGTTTGGTGCTTGTCGTCTTTTGTGGCGCTAACTACTCCGACTGCTTTGTGGAGTTTAATGTAGAGACGCTCAAGTGAGGGCTGAAGAATAGTGCTGCTGTATCGAACTTCGTCGAAGCGTGTTACATTGAAACGCTGATCAAAGCTATCAACGCCGTTAATCATTACCTTGCCCGAAGCGACGCGGAGGCGTGCCTGTCTTTCGCTTATTTGAAGCTCTTTAGAGATGTAGTGATCGAGTCTCACCAAACCTAGTCTGCACAAAAAAAGCGGCCCGTTTCCGAGCCGCCTTCTTCGAATTGATAAAGCCGGAAGCTTACTGCAAGAGTTGAGCTTACTTCTCCTCGAGGGCGGCTTGGGCGGCAGCAAGTTTCGCGATCGGAATGCGAAACGGACTGCAGCTGACGTAGTTGAGACCAGTGCGGTGGCAGAACTTGACGGAGTCAGGATCACCACCGTGCTCACCGCAGATACCCACCTTGAGCTTGGTTTTGGTGGAGCGGCCCTTCTCAACACCGATTTCAACGAGTTGGCCAACACCAGTTTGGTCAAGCTGAGCAAACGGATTGTTATTCACCACTTCGGCGTCCTGGTAGGCGGGAAGAAACGAACTGGAGTCGTCACGGCTGAGTCCGAGACCCGTCTGGGTAAGGTCGTTAGTGCCGAAGCTGAAAAAGTCAGCGTGTTCGGCGACTTCGTCCGCGGTAAGAGCGGCGCGAGGGATCTCGATCATGGTGCCAACCTGATACTTTAGCTGGCTCTTTTTAAGGCCGTGCTTCTTGCGGACTTCAGCGGCAGCCTCGTCGATGACGGCTTTCTGCAGCTCAAGTTCCTTCGAGTAGGCCACTAGGGGAACCATAATCTCCGGGAGCACTTTGATGAATTTGCCAGCCTTCTTCTTTTTAGACACTTCGACAGCAGCCTCAAGAATCGCAGTTGCCTGCATCTTGGTGATTTCTGGATACACGATGCCCAGACGGCAACCGCGATGACCGAGCATTGGGTTTTCTTCGTGCAGCTCGCTGATCCGTCGCTTGATGAAAGCAGGGGTCACCTTGAGCTTTTTGGCCAGATCGGAAATCTGCTTAGGTGTCATAGTGCCAATGAATTCATGCAAGGGCGGGTCGAGAAGGCGGATCGTAGCGGGGCGACCTTCGAGCGCTTCAAAGATGCCGGCGAAGTCCTTCTTCTGGTAAGGAAGCAGTTTTCTGAGTGCTTTGGCGCGACCAGCATCGTCTTCGGCAAGAATCATCTGACGCACTGCGTCGATGCGGTTGCCTTCAAAAAACATATGCTCGGTGCGTGTGAGGCCAATACCTTCAGCACCAAAAGCGATCGCGTTTTTCACCTGCCCAGGAGTATCTGAGTTGGTTCGGACGCCAAGCTTGCGATGCTTGTCGGCCCAGCTCATAAGCTGGGTGAACTTTTTGTAGGTAGCGCTCCGCTTAGCGGATGCCTTGTTTTCAAGCAGGGCCTGAATAACCTGGCTGGCTGCGGTCTGGAGTTCGCCGGCGTAGATTTTGCCAACGAAACCGTTGATGGAGAGGTAATCTCCTTCCTTCAATGTCGTTCCCTCGCCGGAGAGAGTCCCCTTGGCGTAGTCGATGGACATGTTGTGAGCACCGCAGACGCAAATCTTGCCCATCTGGCGGGCAACGAGTGCAGCGTGAGAGGAAGCGCCGCCTTCAGTCGTGAGGATGCCCTCGGCAGCGATCATACCGCGAAGGTCTTCCGGGGAAGTGGTCTTGCGAACAAGAATAACGTTTTCTCCCTTTGCGGCAGCCGCGACAGCAGCGTCAGCGGTGAAGTAGATCCTGCCGCAGGCAGCTCCGGGGCCAGCAGGAAGGCCGGTACCGATAACCTTGGCACTCTTTTCCTTGGTGGAGTCGAAGATCGGCGAAAGAAGGTGGCTGAGGTCATCTGCAGGGATTCGCTTGATCGCTTCCTCCTTGGTGATGAGGCGCTCGTTCACCATATCAACGGCGATGTTCACCGCAGCAAAACCAGTGCGCTTGCCGTTCCGGGTCTGGAGCATCCAGAGCTTGCCTTTTTCGATGGTGAACTCGACGTCCTGAACATCACGGAAGTGCTTCTCAAGAATGGAGCGAACCTTGAGTAGCTCTTTGTGAGACTTTGGAAGGTCCTTGGCCATCTGCTTGACCTGCTTGGGTGTGCGAACTCCGGCTACAACGTCTTCGCCCTGCGCGTCGATGAGGTATTCCCCATAGAAAACATTGTTACCGGTGGCGGGGTCGCGAGTGAAGGCAACTCCGGTTCCGGAGGTCTTTCCAGTATTACCGAAGACCATCGCTTGGACGTTCACGGCAGTGCCCCACGCGGCTGGAATACCATATTTTTGGCGGTAAACCTTGGCTCGGTCGTTCTGCCAAGAGGAGAACACGGCATTCACCGCTCCGCGCAACTGCGCCATCGGCTCTTGGGGAAAGTCCTTACCGGTGCGCTTTTTGATGAGAGCTTTAAACTGAGCAACGATGCTCTTGAGTCCGACGACAGAAATTTCCGAATCGTCGGCAACTTTTTCTTTCGCCTTCACCTTGTCAAGAATGGTCTCGAACGGATCATGGTGCTCGTTAGTATGTTGCTCAACACCCATCACCACTTCGCCATACATTTGGAGAAAGCGGCGGTAGCTGTCGTAAGCAAAAGATTCATTATTCGCTTTTTTGGCAAGCGCCTCAACGACGTCATCGTTGATGCCGAGGTTAAGGATTGTGTCCATCATGCCCGGCATCGACTCGCGAGCACCGGAGCGGACAGAGAGAAGAAGCGGGTTTTCGAGGTCGCCGAACTTAGCTCCCATGACTTTTTCAGTCTTTTTGATGTTGGATTCGATTTGGCGCTGAAGGTCAGAAGGCCACTTGCGACCGTTGTCGTAGTAGTGTGTACAAACTTCGGTGGTGATCGTGAAACCTGCGGGAACGGGAAGGCCAATGAGGGCCATCTCTGCGAGGTTGGCCCCTTTACCGCCGAGCAGTGCTTTCTGCTTGCCGTTACCGTCTGCTTTCTCGCCACCGAAAAAGTAGACCAATTTGGGAGCACGCGCGGGTGCCTTTTTAGCAGCCTTTTTCGGGGCAGCTTTTTTTGCTGTTTTCTTCTTCGCCATAACTGATTCGATGTTCCTTAAGTGTTTTATAGAGGATGGATACGGTGCTTTGTGTGCTCAGGCGCTACCGATTGATGACCGGGACGGTGTTCTTGTAGCGGGGATAGCGCTATCAAAATCAACCCGAGCGACGAGGCCGCGGAATGTAAACGCGTCAATTGAGGTGTCAACCGCAGTTAATCAAAGGCCCAAAAGCTTCATTCTATACAATTTGAACCAAGATTTTAGATCTGAAAAGCGAGCGCAAAAATAACATGTCGAAAATGTCACAGCAAAATTACCGGATCAGTGCGACTCAATGCGCCGTCCTTTAGGCTGGCCGATCTCTTCCAAAGTTTTGGTGAACCAGGTCTCGTTAATGTCGAAAGGTTTGCCACCCTTTATTCGCGGAAATGCGATGGTAGTCATTGCCCCGCCATTTTCTTCATCCAAACCAGCAACACCGCTCTCGCCACGCATTGCGGACTCGGCCGCATGGGAGGCGCTGCGTTTAATCAATTCAAGGTCTTCGCTGTTGGGGGCGGCGCTGCGAGCGAAATAGCCGCTTTTTTGGACAAGTACTTTTTCAGCGCCAAGCTTGTCTTTGAGCTTTGAAGAGAACCATTTACCCACGTTGACGTCGTCGAGGCGGTAGTGGCCGAAGGCATCCTTGGCCGGCTCCTTGCCATCGGCTTTTAATTCTTCGATGATGTTGTCGAGACCGGCACCCTCACTGAGGAAGATGTTAACACTGTCATGCTCATTCATCTTTTCGTTCAGGCGCTCGATCTCCTCCTCGAGTGTGATCTCCATTTCTGGAACCCAGATAGCATCGACGTCCCAGCGAAACTGGTTGAGAAGAGCTTCGGGCATCCAGTCGTAGCTGCATAGGCTCTCATGATAAAGGTGCCCCGCGCGACCGGTGAGCCAGCCACAGTGGCGTCCCATCACTTCGTGGATAATGAGTTGACGCTTGCTGGTCGTGTTCTCGTTGGCGATATTGCGGAAGAAACGTGCGCTGTTGTCTGCTGCGGTTGCGGCTCCCAACGTTTGCTTGATGGGGTAGACATCGTTATCAATCGTCTTGGGCATTCCAACCACCGTAAGTGGGTAGTCGTTTTCCATGAGGAAGGCAGCAAGGTCGGCAGCGGTTGTGTTGGTATCGTCGCCACCAATGGTATGAAGAACATCAACTTTGTCCGCTACAAGGCGATCAGCAGCGACCTTGAGTGGAACCTCACCGGGCTTAACCAGTCCGCGGCTTTCACAGTCCGTTACATTTGTCAGCTTCACCCGGCTGTTGCCGATGGGACTCCCGCCAAAGTTATAAAAAACGTCCGCACGTTGGCGGACCATTTGAGGAAAGTCGTAGGAGTTTCCTAAGAGTAGTCCCTGATAGCCGTTGAGGTAACCCATCAGGTCAGCTTCGGGGGCGATCTCGTTGTAGCGCTCGATTAAGCCTCCGATGGATGCTGAGAGACAAGGGGCGATACCTCCGGCGGTCAGAAATGCGATTCTCATTGTATATGGGTCGGGATACGGTTGGCTTTAGCGGCGCATCTTCCGCCTAATTGGGACGATGTCAAGCTAGCGAGCTAGGTCGATTTTTAAGCATCTGAATACTAAGGATAAATTAAATATTGATTTTTATGAAATTTCTAATAAAATCGGTGGAGATAGTTTTTTCTGATGATTCGTATCCCAAATTCCAGCGGAGGCCCGGCCCATCGTTCACCGACTGCTGGTTTGACGACAAAAGCTGGAGAGATTGTTCATGAGCAGACAACAGACCGACTGGAGATCAGAATGGATTTGCTCGAGTCGAAGTTGGCCACTCATGCTGATGATCTCAAAGAAACGGTGAGCGAGCGAGTTGACCAGATTGAGAGCCGGTTTTGTCGTGCCATGCTTTCCCTGAGCGGCAAGGACGGGGAGGGTGAGGTGATGGAAAATGTGATCGAATTTGCCGCCGAGCACCTGGAAATGCACCATTTGCCCACCACTGCTGCTCTGGAGGCGCTGCACGATCTTAATTCGACTCTGCAGCTTACTAAAGAGCATTTAGATGCTCTTGGAGGCAGCGTTTCTCGCATGCGGGATGCTGTTAGCAAGGCGAGTTAAGGCCTTATGGGCGGTAAGGGTGCGGGCCTCATTGCATAGGCAGAGCGACGTCGTGGAACTTACTGTTGGTCAGATAGCGGCAGAGTTTCGTTCAGATTGTCCTGACGTGGCACGTGAGTCCACTTTATATTTTTAAATAAAATGGATAATATAATATCACAAACAATTGATGCAGAAATAGTTACAGAACTTGTATGCGCCTTCTACAGGCGGGTGCGTGAAGATGACCTACTTGCTCCTATGTATCCAGCGCATGATTGGCATGGTGCGGAATCAAGGCTCCGAGATTTCCTCTTATTTCGTTTTGGCATGAGCGAGCAATATGTCAAAGAGCGAGGGCATCCAAGGCTTCGCATGCGTCATCTACCATTTTCGATCGGGTCGCTGGAGAGTAAGCGCTGGCAAAAGCTGATGGGAGAGGCCATGGATGAGATTGAGGTCGATAGCGAGACGAAGGAGTTGCTGAGCGCGTTTTTTGCTCAGGTCGCCGACTTTATGCGCAATCGGCCAGATTGACAAAGCATTGGGCTGCGGGACTTTAGCAGTGCAATGTCTCTCCCCATGGTCCGTCGTGCCGCTCTTCTGATCCTTGCCTTCGCAAATGTGGCTCATGGTCTTGTTGCCAAGCCCATCGAGGTTGAGGTCTCAAATTATCCGCTCTTTTACTTCGCTGGGCGGCTTGCGACCGATTCTTTTGAGGTTGAGTTCCGAATCCCTGAAGGGATTGATCCAGCCTTCTGGAATCCTACCGACCAGGATCTCAGAGCCTTCCAGAAAGCCGATGTGATTCTGTTGAGTGGAGCAACTTTTGAGAAGTGGATGAAAACGGTAACCTTGCCAAGGACATCGATATTGGACACTTCGAAAGAGTTCTCTGACCAATACCTTAAATCCGGAGAAGAGGTGCATCGGCATGGGAGCGGTGTCGCTCACTCGCATGAAGGGACGGCAATCGTCACGTGGTTGGATATGTCTTTGGCAGCAGAGCAGGCTGAAGCGATTGCGGAGCGATTTGCCGAGGAAGTGCCAGCAGATGAGGGGGCCATCTATGGAAACCTAGAAAAACTGAAGGAAGACCTTATCGATTTGGACACCCGTTTCAAAGCTGTTGGAAGGGCGTGGAATAATCGGAGCGTTATTCTGGCCTCACACTCGATATACCATTACATGGCCGAAGCCTATGGGTTTGCGATTGAGTCTTTAGCGTGGGAGTGGGAGCAGAGCCTTAGCAGCACGGAATTGCAGGAAGCCGAACGGTTGATCGCCAAGCATTCCTCGAAGTGGGTTATTTGTGAAGAACAACCCAGCAAAGATAACGAGACAAAGATCGAGTCGCTCGGGTTGAACTATCTAGTTGTCGCTTCATCCAGCAATCGCATAAGAGGGCATGACTGGTTGGAGATCATGCAGAGGAACGCGAGCAATTTGGAACTGATTCTGGAGTAGCGACGTTTCTATGCCCAATTCCATCGCGATGGATCCGGAGCGGCGCCGACTCTGTTGTTTCACCTCAAGCGTTTGTCAAGAAGCATAAAAAAATCGTATTTTCTGAATGATAAGTTAGATTGGATTTGCGTTCTTCTTGGAATTGTTTATAATTACCATAACGAACTCTTCTGTGCGTCTGACCTGAAACACCAGCCGCACTTGACACAAATACACAGACAGACTCTCAATGCTCCGAAGCCTCTTATGCTTCGGCGGGCTTGCTCTCGCCGCGCTGGTCTCGTTGGCCGTCATATTGCCAACGACAGGCGGCCTTGGGCTTGGGTATCAGCCTCACCCATCTCCTGATCTGAATGGTGGCTACCAGCGGGGATTTCGGTCAGATGCCATGATCGAAATTAACGAGGCCCGGCTCCATCGAGGAGCTGGATCTGTCAGCGTGGATGAAGCTTTGCAAGGCTATATACACGATTTTGTCCAGACTCAGGCAAACCCAACTTCGCTGGAATTGGATGATGTTTTCAATGCCATTCAAGCAAAGTTCCCCGGGGCCCAGTATCTTGCTGCCAATTTGTTGATATCGACTAATCGCAAATCTCTTCTGGCTGAATTGGGACGCTGGGAAGCGGCCACGAATTCTGAATTTGATGCGGTAACGACATCGGTATTTCAGGTTGGGCACAAGATCGGAGTGCTTGGAGTGATGAGTTGTCGCATTCCCCAGTTTTCCCTTCGTAAGGCGAATTCCGGGGGAGGGCGTTTCTTTAACAAGTGTCCTCATTGCGGGGATGTTCATGCTCTGGAGATTCAAAAGGAGTCTCGGACTTTGATCTTGTCCTGCCCTTATTGTGAACTGCCATTTGAGGTGCTAGCAGTTGACACCGGTGGTCGCATTCGCCGCGCTACTGACTTCTTTGATGGATTCTCGCTGAAGGAGGATTCAGCGGCGGAGTCCCAGCTGACTTCCGAGCAGCGGATTGTTGCGCTGTGGCGTCAGGTAGCGGAGCGATGCGAGTATCAATTGGATCAGGACCATATCTCAGAGACTCGCGAGGTCTGGAAGAATCCCCGCGAAACATGGGCGGAGAAGGCTGGTGATTGTGAAGATACCTCGATTCTACTCGCAGACGTCTTGATTTCGGCAGGTTTTGACGCCCGAGTCGCAATCGGTTGGAACGGAAATATAGGCCAGCACGCTTGGGTGGTGATACAAACGGCACGACGTCAGTATTTGATTGAATCGACCCTTCAAGGCGAGATTACCGTCGAGAGTCTCGTGGAAGTGAATCAGGCCTCAGCCTTCTATAAACCTGAGCACCTCTTCGATCGCGATCAGGTGTATTTCACCACGGCACGCCCGGATGAATTCGGTAACGACTACTTCTCACCTGAGTTCTGGCCTTCCATTCCGATGGAAGGAGTCATGGATACACATGTGCCTGAGGCGACACTTTCCCTGAGATAACAGCTTGTTAGCGCGGAGACCCCATCGCTCAGTTGACGGAATCTTGGTTTCTTATTACTGTCGCGCCATGAAATTAATTCGCTTTGGTCATGCCGGTGACGAAAAGCCAGGCCTCCAGCTGGAGGATGGTAGGCGGATTGACGCGTCTGATTTTGGTATGGACTGGGACCAAAAGTTCTTTGCCAACCCTTCGAATCTTGAACGTTTACGCGCTTGGGCGAAAGTAAATGCTGACTCTGTTCCCGCGGTCAAACAAGGCACCCGCTTGGGATCAGCGGTCGCCAGGCCGGGAAAACTGATCTGCATTGGTCTCAATTTCTCCGACCACGCTGAGGAGTCGGGAATGGATATTCCGAAAGAGCCTATCGTCTTTTTTAAAGCTACCAGTGCGATGTGTGGCCCACACGATAATGTTGTCATTCCTAAAAACAGCGAGAAGACAGATTGGGAAGTGGAGCTCGCTTTCGTGGTTGGGAAGGAAGCTAGTTATGTTTCTGAAGAGGAAGCTCTTGATCATGTGGCCGGCTACGTCTTACACAACGACTACAGCGAGCGGGAATTCCAGATCGAACGCGGTGGTCAATGGGTCAAAGGAAAGAGCTGCGATACCTTCGCTCCGCTTGGTCCTTTTCTCGCTACTGCCGATGAAATTAAGAATCCTGAAAATCTTAAAATGTGGCTCAAGGTGAATGGCGAAACCGTTCAAAATGGAAATACGAAAAAGCTTATCTTCGGCATCGCTCACTTGGTCAGCTACCTGAGCCAGTTCATGACGCTTGAGCCTGGAGATATTGTATCAACAGGAACCCCCCCGGGGGTTGGGCTTGGCTTCGATCCGCCTCGCTACCTGAAGGCTGGTGATGTCGTGGAACTTGGTATCGATGGGCTTGGCGAATCCCGTCAGGTGGCCGTAGCCTATGGGCAGTGATACGTGGTGCTTGATTCAGGCCCCGCAGAGTCACCGTGGAGAAACGTTCACTCGTAGAAAGCGACGACATGACACTGAAGGTATTTCGAAGGTCTGCAGTCGCTCTTTGGCTGGTGCTTCCATTCGTGATCTCGGTTCGAGGAGAAGATTGGCCAAATTGGTTGGGGCCTGATCGAAACGGGGTTAGTCGTGAGTTGCTTCCTAGCGAAGTTCTAATCGACGACCCGCTCTGGGAAGCTCAGATTGGAATCGGGTTTTCTTCTTTTTCGGTTTCTCGAGGTTCGCTCTACACGATGGGACATCGGGACGGTGAAGAGACCGTATGGAAACTCTGTGCTGAGACCGGCGCGGTCGAGGCCAGCTTTAGCTATGGGGCGGAGCTATTGCCGAAACTTCACGAAGGAGGTCCGGCGGCGACTCCTGCGGTAACGGATAAGCAGGTGCTTGTAATGAGCAAAGACGGCCAACTGCGTGTTCTCACCAAAGATCTCTCCCAAGTGCTTTGGGAAAAGAGCATGATGGATGAGTCAGGACTCCGGAAAATTCCTGAATGGGGATTCACCAGCTCTCCGATAATTATGGGTGACCTAGTGTTGATCGAAGCAGGGGCGACGTTTGCGTATGACTTGAAGACAGGCGAAGAGCGTTGGCGAAGCGAATCTTATCGTCCTGCCTACGGGACGCCTCATGGATTCCAACTCGACGGGCAGAGTTTCGTGGCTGTGCTGAAGACAGATGGGCTAGTTATTTTGTGTGCGGAAACCGGTGAGACTCGAGGTTTTTCACTATGGCGAACCAGCTTTCAGACCAACTCAACGACACCTCTAGAGATCGGCGAGGGAAAGTTTTTCATCTCGACCGGGTATGATCGCGGCTGTTGTCTTTTTGTGTTCAACGGCGAGGCCCTTTCGACGAATTATGAAAACATGAATATGTGCAATCATATGGGGAATTCAGTTCTCATGAAGGAAGCGCTTTACGGATTTGACGGCACCGCTCACCGTGGCCGAGCCGTAGAATTCACCTGCCTTGATCCTGTTTCCGGTGAGAAGCGGTGGCACTTTGAGGGCCTTGGTTATGGTTCGGTTATCGGAGCGGGAGACGATCTTATAGTTTTGACAGAGGGCGGAGAACTCCTGATTGGCGCAGCATCACCGGATGGCTTTATGTCTCGTTCAAAAAAACAAGTTCTCAACGGCCGTTGCTGGACTCCTCCGGTTTTCGCTAATGGGATCCTCTACGCTCGAAATGCAGCAGGGCGTCTTGTTGCTCACCGTTTGGGGCGATAGATTCGATTAAGTGCCCACGGCTTCTTTAGTTTTTTCGACCAGTTTAATACCCTGAATCGACATTGATTTATCGATCGCTTTGCACATGTCGTAGATCGTCAAGGCAGCGATAGAGACCGCAGAGAGAGCCTCCATCTCCACGCCTGTTTTGGCATCCGTTCTTGCGGTGGCTGTGATGCGAATCCCGGCACTTTCAACGTTGAAATCTACGGTGATTTTTGTCAATGGGAGTTGGTGACAGAGAGGAATCAGTTCCGCAGTTTTCTTTGCGGCCTGAATTCCAGCAACCCGAGAGACGGCAAGTACGTCGCCCTTAGGTAATTGGCCGTCGGTGATGGTACTGAGCGTTGAGGATTCAAGCGAGATGAAGCCCTCTGCCACCGCTCCCCGCCGGACGATCGGTTTGCCAGAGATATCGACCATGGCGGCGCTGCCGTCTTCACGAAGATGCGTAAGCGAAGGAGACTTGTTCATGGTAAACTAAAGAGTGAATTTCAGCGATGCGAAAGCTAAAACATATCATGTACTTTTCATGTTTAGGAAGTCGTTGGGTATGTCTTACACTGGTGCTGGGGCTGAACTTTGTCGTTCAGAGCCAAGATGAGGGTGTTTTAATTGAAGATGGCGAGAAGACAATCGAAGTGACGATCGCCGGCCGTCCTGTCCTGACCTACAACAAAGTTCCCACCGAGGAAGCGCTGAATCATGAGCCCCACTTCATTCGGTCCGGCTATATCCACCCTCTTTACACGCCTTCCGGCAGAATTGTTACGGGTGATTACCCGGCAGACCACAAGCATCAACATGCGCTGTTTTTTGCCTGGACCAAAACCAAGTTTGAAAAGCGAGGGCCTGAGTTTTGGAATCAGAAGCTCAAAGCGGGGCGCATCTCATTCGTAAAGGTAGTGGAAGGTTCCATCAAATCGGGTAATAAATTTGGCTCGTTTTCGGTAGAGCATCTTTGGGAAGACCTGACGGCGCCGGACGGTCCAGTTCCGGTGTTAAAAGAAATCTGGAAAGTAAGTGTCTTCAACGAAGAGGCTGGCCCCAATATGTTCGAAATCGAGTCGACTCAAGAAATGATCGGTGACAAACTTTTGCTCGTTGAGCAGCATCACTATGGAGGCATGGCTATCCGTGGTCCAGATTCATGGTTAATCGATAAAAAAGATACAACTCTGCTTGGCACGATGCTGACTAGCGAGGGGCTTGGCAGAATCGAGGGGAATCACTCTCGACCGGAATGGGTGGCAATGTCAGGCCCGGTGCAAAAGAACGAGATTGCGGGGGTGGCGGTCATTCCTGATAAGGGCAACTTTCGGCATCCTCAATGGGTGCGTCTACATCCCAATAAGCCTTATTTTGTTTTCAGTCCGATCGTAGAGAAGTCTTTTCAGATCAAGCCGGGCGAGCCATACGTATCAAAGTTTCGCTATCTAGTGTTCGACGGCGAGCCGGAGTTTAGCGTAATTGAGGAAGCAAAGCGCAAGCCTTAGCAATATTCTCTATCCGCCAATCGCAACCATCTTTCGGCCTGGCTGATAGTTGTCTCGGAATTCATGCTGTTGCGGTTTTCGGTCGACAACTTCGAGGAAAAACTTAGCGACGTCATTATCGTCCATATTCGGGTTTCGGAGAACTTCGCGCATATCAAATTCAAGGTGACTCCCAAGACAAGGGCGCAGCTGGCCTTCGCTTGTAAGGCGAAGCTTGTTGCAGGTCTCACAGAAATTCAGGTTGGTCATTGCTCCAATAAAGCCAATCAGTTGGTCGGAATCAGGAAGCTGGTAATAGCTCGAGGGGCCGTTCGTCTTAAAGTCGGACCTAGGTTTAAGTTTACCAAGTTGAAATTCGATCAGTTTCTTGGCTTCGCCGGACGGGAGAAAGTTTTCCTCGGTTAGGACGTGGGTGCTGCTCACAGGCATAAGTTCAATGAAGCGAAGAAGCAACTCGCGGTCGCCCGCGAACTTAATCAAATCTTTCAGTTCGTGCTCGTTGTGATGGCGCATTAAGACGGTGTTGAGCTTTATCATTTCAAAGCCAGCAGCACGGGCGGTATCGATGCCGTTGATAGCTTTATCGAGTATATCTCGGCCTGTAGTTTTGGCATAGGCTCGACGGTCAAGGGTGTCGAGTGAGATATTAACGGTTCGTACTCCTGCATTCTTCAAAGCTTGAGCGGTCGTTATCCCTTGCGGAGTTATTTTCTCCAGAAGGGTGCCGTTCGTGGAGATGCCAATATCTTTGATTCCTTCGATGCGGTTCAGTTCTTCGAAGAACCAGATGGCATCACGACGTGTCAGCGGCTCTCCTCCCGTGATGCGGACTTTAGAGATTCCCACGCTGGCACCAACTCGAACGACCCGGAGAATTTCCTCGTAGCTCAAGAGATCTTCACGAGCCAACCAGTCCTGTTCTTCAAGAGGCATGCAATACTGACAGCGTTCATTGCACCGATCAGTGATGGAGACACGCAGGTAAGTGATATGGTGTCCGAAGCGGTCTTCCATTAATATTTAGCGGTTATGCTCCAATGCGACGACGTAATTGCCTGAAAAGGTGATGGTTTTAGTCACGAAACGAACATAGTCGACTGATTCATAATGCCAACCAGTTCCCCGACAATACCCGAAGTGGGGGTGAATCTGGTAGCGGCCATAGAACGGGCGATAGATATTTGCGTGGCTGAGCGAACTGGTGGGCACCGGATGGGTAACGAAGTAGGCCCATGATTCAGAAATATTCCGTGCGGTACTGCGTTCTCGGACCATATCAGGTCGGCCCAAAGCAAGGTAAACTGCATCCTTGGACATTCCTTCACGGACATCGCCCGCTGCAACAAGCCCCCGATCTTTGGCGCTGAGCTTTTTGTATAAAGCAGGGTTCTGTGAGATTCGATTTTCCGCGCCGGTCTGACACGCGCTGACCAACAGCGCGAGGAACGGAAGGAAAAGGTAAGGTAACAGGGCTGCCTTCATGAAGTGGAGAGGTTTAAGATGAAACATTGATTAGAATCTATTCGGAATCGAATAAAAACTTCGAGGAGACGACTCGATTTTGAGTTTCAATCGGAGAGGAAAAGTATTTCATGTTTAAGAGGTGAATTTCTGTGTTGAAGAGGCATGCCCTTCGTAGTGGTAAAGAATCTCACGATCTTGCGTCAGCAACACCTGCTGGATGAGAGAAGGTGATCACCTCGTAGCGAAATGCTGGGGCCATGGGTGCTGGATTATTCTAAGGCTTTTTTTCTTGGTCGCGAGCTTCATCGATTGCTGGGCTACCTTTTGCCTTAATTGCAACATCGATGCTTATTTTAACGGCACCAAACGGAGTGGAATTTAATGAGATGAGGGCATGGTTATGGATGCTAAGAAACTGGTTGAGACTTCATCTGGACAGTTCCCATTCTATCCGCTTCTATGTAACCAGTTTAGAACAGCCGAAAGGTTTTTCCTGCCTGATGATAGAAGTAAAGGAGCTCACCAAACGTTATGCCGGACGCACCGCTGTCGACGCGATTTCCTTCGAGGTGGGCAAGGGTGAAGTAGTGGGGTTTCTCGGTCCGAACGGGGCGGGAAAGAGCACGACCATTCGCATGCTTACTTGTTTCCTTTCAGCTTCCGACGGCACGGCGAAGATTGGAGGTTACGATATCTATGAAGACTCCATAAAGGTGCGACGTCACCTCGGCTACATGCCTGAAAATGTACCACTCTATCCTGACATGCGAGTATCGGAGTATCTCACGTTCAGGGCCAAGGTGAAAGGAATGCGGCATCGCGAAGCAAAGCGAGCGGTTAGCGAATCGATGGATATCTGCAGCCTCGATGAGGTAGATCGCAAGATGATTGGAACTCTCTCGAAAGGCTACAAGCAACGTGTGGGGCTTGCGGATGCACTCGTGAATAAGCCCGATTTGCTGATTTTGGACGAGCCAACCAATGGTTTAGACCCAAATCAGATCCGCCAGGCGCGTGAGTTGATAAAGCGGCTGGGAGAACGCCATACAATTTTGATCTCAACTCACATCCTGTCCGAAGTTGAAATGACCTGTGGAAGGGTCATTATTATCGACCGTGGCAAAATCAAAGCTTCAGACACTCCGCAGAATTTGATACACCGCCTTCGCAAGCCCGGCGAGGTTCTCTTAGAAATGAAGGGCGACGCTTCTGAGGCGGAAAAGAGATTGGCTGTTCTTGATGGAGTTAACGAGGTCAAGTATCTCGACAAGCGATCGGATTGGACAAGTTTTTCAATCGCAACTGATCCCAACATCGACGTGCGTGAAGATGTGGCGGCACTCATGCAGTCAGAGAATTGGAAAATCCGTGAGTTGGCGAGTCGGACCGCCTCATTGGAGGATGCCTTCATTGATTTGGTCGAGGATAAGCCGCGAATTGGGAAAGGTGAGGAGAGGAATGGTGAGTAGGTATCAAAGATGAGGACATTCTTTATCATCTTTCTTAAAGAACTTCGGGCGTTCTTCTTTTCTCCACTGGCATGGACAGTCATGGCTTTGTTCACGTTTCTGAACGGGTGGTTGTTTGCTTCAATGGTCAACGCAATGCAGATGAGAGTGAGTTCTCGCAGTCTCATCTATAACTTCTTCGATTCAGGATGGTTTTGGATGGGGTTTTTTATCCTCTTTCCCCTGATTACGATGCGGTTGTTTGCGGAGGAGAAAAAGATGGGGACGATTGAAGGACTCCTCACCGCGCCGGTAAGAACCACCGAGGTATTATTCGGAAAATACTTTGCCGCCTTGTTGGGGTTTCTTGTGATCGTCACTCCGATGTATTTGTTTTTTTTCCTTTTCCAGGCTATTACCGGCGAGAAAGCAGCATTTCAGGGGGGAGCACTTTGGGGAGCTGGCCTTGGAATTGTGCTCGTCGGGATATTCAATGTTGCGCTTGGAACACTTGCGTCTGCCTTGACAGCAAATCAGCTCATTGCTGCGATGCTAACCTACGTCTTCGCGATGTTGCATTACTTTCTCGGCTTCCTTCACAATTTCGGGGTGGTTCCAGGATCGGCTTGGACTGGAGGTATGACCTATTTTTCGACGACTGAGCACATGCATGCCCTCAGTGGAGGACTGATTGATTCCGGCCCTATTATTTACTATGTGAGCTTCAGCGCGTTGCTGCTCGCTATTGCCTATCACGTCCTCGAATCACGAAAGTGGCGAGTATGATTGACTAATTTCATGGTTAAGAAGGAAAAAGAGATCGAAGAGGGTTCCAGACGCGGGGGTTGGAAATTCATTGCTTCGGGACGCAAACTTGAGCGTTACAAGGCAGCGCTTCTTGTTGCAATTCAGCTTTTTCTGATGGTCGTCGTATTCTTTCAGGTCAACTACCTGAGCTACCGCAAGCATCAAACATGGGATCTCAGCCAAAATCAGCGATTCACGTTGTCTGATGCTTCAAAGGGATTCCTGAGAAGCGTCGGAGGAGAGGTTAGCTTGATCATGGCATTTTTGGGGACGTCCGATCTGCACGCGGATGTAAAGGGGCTCCTCTCGGAGTATGATCGCCTGGGAGAGGAGAAGGTCAGAGCTGAGTATCTTGACCTTTCCCGAAGTAGAGCTCGAATTGCTGAACTTAAGGATCAATATCAAATCCAGTTTGCGGGCGATCAGATTCTCGTAGTGGGAAAGAATAAAAGGATCAAGGTGATTAGTGCCGAAGAACTCGTCAATCGAGACTCTAATACTGGTCGAATAGTTGAGTTCAAGGGCGAGGAAATCATTACGGCAGCATTACTTGAAGTCACCGAGCAACAGCAGCGAAAAATTTATCTTGTCACAGGTGGACGCCGTGCGGATGAGCTCGTCCCAATCGCTCAGCAGCTTCAACCGCTGGCGAATGCTCAGAATGCTCGCTTGGAGAGTTTGATTCTGGAAGGGCGGCAGCGAATACCGGAGGATGCCGACGCACTCTTCTTTCCGGGGAACACACTCGATCTGACCGAACGCGAATTAGAAGTGGTCCGTCGATATTGGGAAGGTGAGAAAGGGGGCCTTGTCTTTTATCTCAACGCTTCGGCTAAGACCTCGAATCTAAATGCGTTTCTCCGTGAGCATGGAGCAGGCCCGAGAGGGGACCGGGTGCTGTCGGTCCTGAGTATTCCGGGAATGACAGCCAAGAAAACCTATGACGTGGCCGTGGCCCTGATGCCTGGGAGCGGTCCGACTCGGGATTTACCCGCGCTTACAACCCAGCTGATGGGGCAAACGCAGTCACTTGACGTCTTGTTCGAGGACGATCTTCTGATCGCTGAAAATATTCGTCCCCGCCCGCTCATGGTAGCCCGCGAGGGCTTTTGGGGGGAAACAGATTTCCAAACGGAGGAGGTTTCTTATAATCCCGATATTGATCACGGTCAGCCCGAGCTTGTTTACACGGCGGCTTCGGTGGAGAAGGGGGTGGCGGGAGATTACGATTTTAAAAAGGGTAGCTCTCGTCTTGTTGTGGTCGGAAACCCAGACCTGATTTCTCCTGATGGAAATACCTCGAAGGTTGGTGCAGATTTTACAATGGCATCGCTGAACTGGGTCATGAATCGTGAGGAACTAATTGGTATTACTCCTCGTCGCCCCACCGCCTACACCCTCAGCGTGAGCGCGGAAGATCAAGGCTTGTTGCAGAGTCTGATGATTTTTCTGATACCAGGATTGGCCCTGATTATAAGTGGAGTGGTTTGGGTGAGAAGGCGGGCCTGAAACGAGAACGAAAGCGAATGAGACTTGTGACGACAACGGTATTAGGAGTGGTGGCGATTATGCTGGCAGTTGCTATTGCCGGATTGAAGCGTGAATCTCGATCTGGCCTAAGTAGCGCGGCTGAAGCCAGTGTATTGACACGATTTGATAGCGAGTTAGTGGATCGAATCACTCTGAAGAATACCGGCAAGCAAGTGGTTATAGAGAGAGCAGGTCTCTACTGGTTCTTCACTGAGCCGGAAATGGACCGGGCTGACGCGATTGCAGTCAATGCATTGCTCGATCAACTAAATCATCTGGACACGGTTGATTCCATCGGAGAGAAAGGGGAGACGCTGAGTGCTTCAGATATGGGGATAGAGGGTGATCAGGCTATTGAGGTCATCGTGTCCGGAGCGGTTGAAGAAGGCTCATCGAAGCGATTTGAGAACCGAGTCACTGTCGGCCTCCCGGCTCCAAGAGAAAATTCGGTTTACGCGCGGCGCGGGGAGGATGGCAAAAGCTACGTCGTAGACGGGAACCCGAGGAAATGGATCGAGAGTCCGACTGAGGTTCTTCGTGATGCCCGTCTCATCAGTGCTTCACCAAATGCGGTCGTCCAGATTATTCTTAGAAACTCGACCGGCGAGGTTGCCCTCCATCGACGAATCACGGCTCCGAGACAGGACTGGGCCATTGTGGAACCCCTGCAGGTCTGGGCTTGCCGTGACGTGATGGATGAACTACTGGCAAATTTATCAGCACTCAAGGTCACTTCGGTTGAAGGAGCGATTACTCAAAGAGAGATCCCGACTCCATTGCCTCCAGACTCGGTGGTGATCCAGATGCAGGTCTATGGAGTGGAGCAGCCGTTGACGGTCTTTTTGAAACAAATCGAAGCTCCGGCGATTGAAGGGGCTCCTGCTTTGCTGGAGGCAAGCGTGTCAGACCGGCCTCTTCTTTTCGGGCTGCAAAGTCGAATTTTAGAACAGATCCCTTCGGAGCCCAATGACTATAGAAACCGAACGCTGGCACGGATTCCGATGGCGGCACTTGATTCGATTTACATCCAGAGCCGGATCGATCCTGATGTGGTGCTGAAATCGAAAAAGGCAGATGAGACCCTTAGTTGGGATGTCAACATAAACGGTAAGTTGGTTCCGGCGAATCAGACGCAGGTAGCCGAACTCGTTTCGGCTGTTAACGAGGCGGCTATTCTCGAGTTTTCATCGGATTCTGCCGAAGACATTGCAGAGTATGGACTGGCCCCGCCGTCGAGGCGAATTGCTTTCTTTATGAAGTTTCCTGGGCCACCCAATGAAGACGGGACTCCCGGCCAGATTCAGACAGTAGAGCGAGTACTTAATCTCGGATGGATAGAGGGAGAGCAGCAGAGGCTTTATGCTAACTTTGACGGAGAGGACCATATTTACCAACTCGACCCCAGCTTCTTCGGCTCCGTGGCAACGCATCCTCTCAAGTGGCGTTCCTTGACGGTGTTGACCATTAATCCATTTCATCTCAGGTCGATCAGGCGGGAATACGCTGGAGAAAATCTAGCTCTTAATTACCGATACAGGACTGATACTTGGGAAGCTTTTCGGAGCGGAGTGGAAGTTACACCAACGCTGGATATCGCTTCGGCGCGAAAATTTAGAGATCGACTAGGCTCGTTTACGGCTTCTGCATGGTCTCTGTCGATTGGTAACGCCTTGGAGGCGTTGCAGAATCCGACCGCTGTTTTCACAATCGAAACTGAGGAACTGGATCCGGCTCGAGGTGATAAGCAGACGAGGCTATATCAACTTAAGTTTGCCGAGGCACCGGGGGGTCGTTTCTATTATGGAAAGATGGAAGGATCTCCCGATGTGTTCATTGTCCAAAACGACAAATTTCGCGAGTTGCTTCGTCCACTGACGACGCATCGAAGCGTGAACCCCTGAGGAGCCCGACTTACTTGGATTTCTTTTTTGGAAAGTCCTGAGTATTCGAAGAACGTGGATCTATTGTCTCAGGGCAGGCTTTGACCTAGACCTTACTTTGGGCAGTGAATGGAGTTTCATGCCTCGGTGTCCATTATCCTCTGGGCACTGCGACCTGTGGACAAGCTGACTTTTGCATCGTTCTGGCAGCTTTTGATGATTAGGTGATTGTTGAAAACTACGAACGAAATTAGAAATTCTAAGTAGAGGCCTTAGAGAAATCACGAGGCACAAGTCGACATGCCTTGGGGCAGTTTCTAGTGAGAAGAAGGTGAGTAGTGAGTCTTTTTAAGTAAGGTTGATGCGACTCCCTTTTTGATGAGGATAGGCCCGCCTTCAGCTTGGGAAGCATCCCTAGCAGCTGCCCAGTCAGGATCTTTCGAGAATGCCTTGAAAGAGACGTCACGAGATTCCTCGTTTTCGAATGAGAGGAAATACAGCAAGGTCGTGTCTTGGCCGGCTTGACCTTCAGCTAGGTGGAAATAGGGAAGGTTGGTCATACCGTGTTTTTTGAAGAGTTCCATCGTGTGATCCCTAAATCTGGCATCCAGTTTCGTCAGTTTCCCGGAGTTGGTTGTGTATCGACGCATTTCGTAGAGCCGAGAAGAATCCGCTTTGAGTGTCAAAACGGAGGGGGAGTAGTCGGTTAATTCTAGAAAGATACTATCGACGCTCTCGACTAGCTTACCCTGCTGTGTCGACGCCTCGTAGGCAGCTTTCCAGCTCTCATCTTTACGGAAAGCCTTCCAAGAATCGGCCCTAGCCTCTTGATTGGGATACCCGAGTAGGTAAACAAGCAGGTTGCCCTCATTATCCTGCGGCACCCAGTAAACCAAGTTGGTCATGCCATGCTTCTCGAACAGAGCGAGTGTATGATCGTTAAAGCGCTGATGCAGGGCCTTCATTTTCCCTTCATGAGCAACGTAGCTGCGTAGTTCAAATATCTTCAACTCCTCAGCGGTGATGGGTAGCGTCAGGACCGAAGTGAGGCAGGAAATGAGAAAGAATAATTTCATTTAGGTAGTGAAGTAAGGGATAAATGTTATTGCTTGCGATGAAAGATCCAACGAGCCCATGCGATTAGAAAACAAACGCCGCCGAGGGGCGTGATTGCCCCGAGTTTGGTGATGTTTGTGAGAGCAAGAAGGTAGAGGCTGCCACAAAAAATAAGGACTCCCGCTAGCATGAAGTTGAAGCCGAGAGAGCGCTGGGATGAGAAGGCAATGGTGAGCATCGCAACGCCATGGACGAGGTGGTATAAAGTTGCGGTCTGCCAATTATCGGTCCGGCCGTTTTCGACGAGTAAGTCGTGAAAGCCATGAGCTCCGAAAGCCCCTAGGGTGACCCCCAGAAACAAGGTAACTGCTGCGATACGAATCTGAGTATTTTGAGACATTGGTTCTTGTTTTTGATCCAAGTAAAGTAGGTAATGTTGTCTGTTCGGTAACGCAAAAAATGCCTCGTTCGGAGGCTGTTTGATGGAGTGGATAGGTTCTCATTTGAGAGTCAGTAAAGAAGTCCTACTAACTCCGCTGCGATAGAACCATAGCAGCAAGTTTTCTCGTCTGACTCAGCTATTTTGGTAAATCGGGTAACGGGTTGGCATATTTCACTTCTTCTGAGTGTTCGGTGATATCGGAGGCTTCAATGGCGAGCGACGTGGGTCTTATGATAACTCGCGCGTCAGAATTGAATCGGCTAAGCTTGCCCTCTGAGGTGTTCAGTTGACGAACTCCCGTAAGGATAAATGCGTTATCGCCGGGGTCGAAAGTCATCATGTGAGCGCGGGCCTGACGCCAAGGACGGTGCTGTGTAAGGACCACGTCATAGGCAACGAAATAGGGGATTGTAGAAGATAAACTCGATTGATGCGTACTAACTTCAGCGATGTTGGCTTCGACGAAGAACTCGGTATTACTTATCCTGACATCACCCGAATAAATGTGGCGGGTTCCGCTTAAGTTTTCTTTTTTTGAGCTAATCCTAAACAGATCCCTTCGGAACGAACGTTTAGAGAAAGGAGTAAATGAAGGGCCGAAGGAAGTGGTAATTTCGAGAATTGATTCAGGAGCTTCAGGGGTTGAAGTTGCTGAGGGGAGAGGTGGATGTGTCGAAACTGCTTGGTCATGTAGGTTGGTCGCGACAATCGGTGGATTGCTTTTTCCGCGATTTGGTTCTCTGATTTGTTCTGGCGGGAGAAGGCGAATAGAAAACAGCATTTCTGTATCGGGGGACCCTGATCCATAGGGGAGGGAACCCAAGCCAAGCGCAACAAGCGCAATAGTGACAGCAGCAGCGATGCCTGAGACTATCCAAAGTCGTGGTTCACGATCAAACGAACGTGCAGCTGGCAGGGACCGCACTTCGACTGTTGATCTTTGAAGAAGGGTTCGTGAAAGAATATTTCCAACAAGTTTGTCGTCGCATCCTCTGGTGCCAAGTCTAGCCTGTTCGTGAAGAACAGCATCGACGAAACGTTCTTGTGCATCATCTTCCATAGCAGGTTTAGGATTCGTGAATACCTCGTGAAATGGTTGAGAGTTCTAAGTTGCGGTCAAGACACTGTTTCAGGAGATTGCGAGCCCGTTGCAGGCGCTTGCGTATGGCTGCTGGAGCAACCCCGAAACAAGTTGCGGTCTCGTTCCCATTATTCCCTTCAAAATAATATGCTTTGACCGTTTCACGCAGATTCTCAGGTAACCGTGAAAGGCAGGTTTCGAGAGCTTCAAAGATGGGACTGTCCATAGTGGCGCGCGAAGTTTGCCAAGCGGCTACTTCAGCATCGATCGAAGCCAGTTCGTCGTCCGAGAGTTGGTAGCGTCGATTCTTTCGGAGCCACTCACGCCACTTGTTTCTTACAATGCCACGCATCCAAGTGGCGAAATCTCTGGTAATGTCAAAGGCACCGGCGTTTTCGTAGGCGGCAACAAAGGAATCCTGGACGATATCACGGGCTGTAGCATCATCCCTTACCAGGGCGTAGGCATAAACGAGGAGATCGCGATGGTGCATTGTCACCAACTCGGCAAAGTCCTCGTTTACTAGCGGGTCGAGCCCGGGCTTTTGAGCGTTGTCTCTGATGGTGGTAAGGTGCATCACTTTGTCGTTATTGACGAGCAATCTCCGGAATGTGACCTCAAACTAAAGGCGGTTATTCAAGAATAAGCACAACTTATCGGATGACGGCGGTTTATGCCGGATTCAGGGCAAATTCGCGCACCCGCTGCCTTTCGTATTAGCTAGTCTAATTTACGCGATAAAATAAGAAATTCCTTTTGCAGGAGAAACCGAGGCTCCTATCATATCGGCATCTTCAAATTATTGTTTCTCCAATCGTCTAATATGAAATTCTCACTCCGGGTTTTCTTCGTTCTCGCCGTTATCGGAAATTTGGCTGCC
>MDTC01171363.1_pt1 | contig 142655 bp, 162 predicted proteins | sample 811181 | NCBI WGS metagenome assembly MDTC01 (sample SAMN05326644, study PRJNA326480) | marine metagenome | isolation source: seawater | place: Pacific Ocean: North | collected 2011
CCAGTTCCAAGATGCCTCCAATACTTTATGGGATCAGGACGACATCAAAACCATGTTGCTTTCGACTTATTCAACATCCGGCGATGATACGATTTATGGATTTGAAGGTAGTGGTGACATTATTAATGGCGGAGCAGGAAACGACACGATTTATGGTCTTAATGGCGGCGATACATATCAATTCGGCATTGGGTCGGGCAATGACACCATTCAGGACTTATCCCAAGCGTATAGTGCTGGAACTGACAGAGTAGAGTTTCTTGGGACGCTGACAGATCAAGATGTTACATTTGCCGCTGATGGTAATGATTTGCTGATCACTATTAACGGACAGAGCGATAGTTTACGTGTTGAAAACCAGTTCGATAGCAGTATTTATTACCGCGTTGAGGAATATGAATTTTTCAATAGCTCTATTCTGACTTACGAGGATATTTATGCTCTTGTTACAACAGGCTCGGTTATTAATGGCGATGAATTTGACAATACCCTCGTGGGCACATTAGGGCCGGATGTTATCAGCGGCTTTGGCGGCAATGATGATATTGACGGCAGCGATGGTGACGATGTGATTGATGGCGGCTCAGGAGATGATACGCTCTTTGGTGACGGCGGTGACGACACGTTCTATTACGGTGTAGGCTATGGAAATGATATCATTGAAAAAACGGCGTCAAATAACGATACAGTTATCTTTAATTCTGATGTCCTGCCTACGGATTTGATCTTACAACGTATTGACGGAGTTAATGCAGATAATGATATGAGATTTGTTATTCAATCAACAGGCGAAACCCTTTTGGTTGATGATATGTACCAGCGTCATGCGACAAGCGGCAATTTAACCTATGTGATTAATAATTTTGAATTTTCTGATGGGACAATCTGGACTGAACAAGATATCAGATTGCAATATATATCGGATAATACGACATCTGGTGATGATCTTATCGTAGGCTTTAATACAGAAGATATAATCTATAGCAGTGCCGGAAATGATATTTTAAAGGGTTTCGGTGGTAATGATGTCTATTATTGGGGAACGGGATCAGGAAATGACACGATTTATGATGTTAGAACATCCATAATTCTTGATACAAATGACCAGATCAATTTTGAAGGCTTGAATGTAGGTGATTTGTTATTTGCGTTTGCTGGCAATGATCTTGTCATTACAAATGCCCAAAGCTTGGAAACCCTTACGATTAATAAACAAGCTCTTGTTGCAAATCAGATTGAGGCATTCTCTTTTGCAGATGGAACGATCCTATCAAATGCTCAGATTGGTGACCTTGCAAACGGCACGTTCACATCCACTTCCGGAAATGATGTTTTCATCGGCAGTGCGGCAGCGGAAATTATTGCGGCTGGTGATGGAAACGATACCCTCAATGGCGGCGGCGGTGATGACCAGCTATCCGGTGAAGGTGGCGATGATACTTATGTTTTTGCTGCTGGTGGTGGTAATGACATCATTACTGAAACCACAGGATTTGATATTCTATCTATTATTGGCGGCATTACAGAAAGTGATTTAACCTTCACTCAAGTTGGTGATGATCTGCAAATTGATATTGCTAGTGGTGTTACGATAACAGATTTCTATTTATCTGGTGCTGATACGCTCGAAGAAATCCATTTTGATGATGGGTCAACCTTTGCCTTAAGCACATTACTCAATCAAGCTCCTGTGTTGGCTAAGGATTATCCTACTGTTGATGAAGATAGTAGTGTTATCATCAATGCCCTTGCCAATGATTATGACCCAGATGGTGATGCATTGACCATTTACAGCCTATCTGGTGCTGATTACGGGATAGCCGTTATTAATGCTGATAATACGATTACATATACACCTGATCCTGATTTCTTTGGAGAAGATACAGTCTATTACAGCGTGACAGATAATAATGGCGGATTTGCCACGCAACGTATAACCATAACAATCAATCCTGTTGAGGATGAAGAGGAGCCAAACCTTAACCCGATAACGCAAAAAGACAGTGCTACAGTCGATGAAGATAGCTCGGTGGTTATTGATGTTCTTGCTAATGACTATGACCCGAATGGAGATGTGCTTTATATCACAGGTGTTGATAACGGTTATGCTACGATCAATGCTGATGAAACGGTGACTTACACTCCAGAAGCTAATTTCTGGGGCACAGAAAGCTTCCTATATTATGTTAGTGATGGGAATGGTGGTACAGCCGTTGAGCGGGTTAATGTGACGATCAATCCAATAGCCGATACTACAGCCGATATTGAAGGCACAGACCGTGATGAAACGATCTATGGTACAACCGCATCAGAGAGCATTAATGGTCTAGCTGGCGATGATTTCATCTCTGGAGATAGCGGAGACGATGTTCTTTATGGGAACGTGGACGATGATATCTTAAAGGGCGGAGATGGCAATGACACATTGTACGGAGAAGCCGGAATGGATTTCCTAGAGGGCAATCTAGGCAACGATATTCTGGATGGAGGTGCTGGTATAGACACGCTCAAAGGTGGTGATGGTTCTGATACATTTGTATTTTCTTCTATTGCAGAGGCCGGAGACACTATTCAGGATTTCAGGGATTTTGATAGTGATGCACTAGATATTTCCGATATTCTGATAGGTTATGATCCACTTACAGATTTGATCACTGATTTTGTTCAGATCACAGATGATGGAGCAAGTAGTTCGGTATTTGTTGATGCTGATGGTGGGGCTGATAACTTCGTTCTTATTGCAACACTTTCAGGTGTCACTCATGGCGGCGAAGAACAAACCTTTGAAACGAACGGAAATTTGATTACCGTTTAGTTTATGATGGGACACTCATGGGACACTAAAGAAAGAAAAACCACGAAAAACAGAGAGAGTAGGGGATAAAACATAAGAATATTCCTTGCTATAGATCACTGATATAATTACGATATTTTATCGTGATTTACCATGGTCGGTCATGGTTCTTAAAACCCGTAAGGTTTTGGGAACAGGGGGTCGGGGGTTCGAATCCCTCCGCTCCGACCATCTAGAAAATTTTGACTCTCATCTGATTTTTAAGGTATAATTTCCCCTTAAGGGATGCCACAGAGGGCAAAATGGATATTCTTACCGAGTTACGAGAAAAAATTGATAAATGGCGATACGAGGATCAGGAAGTAGACCAACAGCAGGTTCTTGATAGTTTTATTAGGGGCGCGCAAGAAATCGAGCAAAAGTATAATGCTTCTAACCCCGACGCACCATTGAAAGCAGTAGTTTTTGATACACAAGCTATAAACGCAGCAGAAACGAGCGAAGAACGTATCGAAATCGTGCGACAAAATATTAAAGACCAACACCCTGAAATATATGCCATGTTGCAAGACAAATACGGTGCCGATCTGGACAGTAAGGTTCTTGAACCGCTAGTGTCCAATGGATTAGGTGCACAGCTTATGGGGCCATCAGCCCAAATTTTTGATGAATTTTCTTCCGAAGATATGGCTTTTTGTGCCATTACATCCGCTGGTGAAAAGCAGGACACACTTCGGGATGATCTCAGAAGAGTTGTACCAATGGAATTCAGGATTTATCCGGAGAATGCGCCAGTTTCTAATGAGGCAATGAACGAGGGCACGTCCCGTCACGAAACAATCCATTGCACTGATGATAATGTCCAGAATGATGATTTAAGGGAAAATTTACAAAGGAAAACTACGTTTGACCTTGGCGCTGAAAGCTTTGCAGATGGAGGATCTTATGAAGGTCACCCCGAATATGCTGAAACAAAAACAGCATACAGGGCTATTTCTAACTTCTTTCGATCTGAAGAGTCTTTATCTGGTCCCCAATATGAGGCTTATGATGCTCGTATGTTTAGCCACTCTACTACAGTCAGTGCACATAACGAAGAGTATCTCCCTGCAATAACTCAAATGCAGGATAATGTCATGATTTCAGAAATCATGCATAAGGGGGTTATGACGTCTCAAGGATTTGATAATATTGAGCAAGCGCGTGACTTGCTTAAATCTGACCCCGCTGCTTATGCTGATGCGGCTGAACAAGGGCTGTTGAAATATGATATTGGGCTTAGCGACGATTTAAAACAGAATATCCAAGATACGTCTAATGCTATAAGAATGTTTTTAACACCTGATTACACGCCGCCAAGCGAGAAGATCAATACAGATCCTGAAGACACAGTGACACATGCATCTATTGATACAACGCCTTTAGCACAGGCCCAAAATCTGGAAACTCAGTCAACAAATCCACAAAGCCCAGTTGCCGCAGCTATCGTTCCAACAAGCGTCTTGACAGTTGCTCAAGCCGATGGAAGCTCCAAGACTCTACAGGACATGCAGCCAAGTCCAGTGTCGGATACGCCAGCAATACCTACTGACAACGGACTACAACAACCCGGTATTAATGTATAAAACAGCTATATAATTTAGGTCTTATTTGTTAGAATATTAACGACAGTTATACATAAATCTTCCAAGCAAGTTGATCATGTCTGATACGCCACTTCCTCCTCCTGATGAACTGCCTATTTTACCTAATATGGACACGTCTATGGAACTTGATCTAGCCATTGATAATAATGGTGAAATATATGTATTTTATACCAAAGCCTTTCCCGAAGCTGTTAATTGGGCAGAATATGACTTCGAGGAGTCGCGCTTGTATTTCATATCAGAGCAAGGCCGCATTCAAGGTCTAGGGCTTGATGTTTATAAACACATGCAAGACAAGATTCAACAGGCGCACCGTATCTTTGCAATTCATATTGAAAATAGCCAAAGCAAACAGATAGTAGAAATGCCACTTGTCCACCAATTTTCACAAGATTCATAATCTTACTTCTTTAGCTTTACTACAGAGACATTTATTAAATATTTTCATCCAAAGCAGGGGGTTGATTTTATACTCTCTTTTATGAAATGGTTGGAGGCATCATAATGAATTTTGTATTACATCCGATCTATGTTGCCGTTATTGTCGTCTACGCGTTGGCAGTTGGGTTTCCCGAAAAATAGACACAGGGGAAGATTTATTTATGGCTGGGATTTTTTACAGACTTTTTAATATCAAACAGACCTTATGCGTATTTTTAATTTGTGTGGTAGTTTCCGGCTGCTCATCGGTAAGTCAGGAGAAAACTAAATATGTTCCTGAAGGGGGATGTTTTTATTCACCCTTTGAAGATTCTGAGGGTAATAAATCTCTAATTTGCAGTGCGTATGGCAGTAAAATGCCAGAAGATCCCTTACCTGAAGCGCAAGATGAACAATGATTTTGAACTGGATTGATATTTCATTCACATCATAATCTGCGCTATTGCCTTATTGGTGGCCACGCCATTATGGCAGGGTTATGCGATTTTAGAAGACTCTGTTCCAAGCATATACTTACCTTATGTGCTTATGAAGTTGCCACACGGCAATAGGGCTTTATCTGGCTTATAAATCAGACCAAACATAAATAGTATTTTTTGTTATACTTCTCTTTATGAAACTTAAAAATTTTTATTCTTTTGTAATTTCAAGTTTAGTTCTAGTACTCATGCTTGGTGCTTTTGCATATGCTTCTGTACGCATTGACAGACCGTTCGATAGATCTGCAACACCTCAGTATGCAGTGCTTTTCTGGCCTGGTACATCCACTAATGAGGCTATTAGAATAATTGTTAAAGCCGGAGGTCGACCTGTCAGAACTGGAGGTTATGATTTTCTTTTTATTGCAGCATCCACTCACAATAATTTTCAAGTTAGAGTGGAAAATTTAGGTGCATTTCTTGTTTTTTCACCTATTATAAAAGGAGGGTGTATCATAGAAAATAGAACACCATTTAAAAAGATTTAGGGAGAATTCCTATGTCATCTATTCAAAACGAACAGATCAGACTTTATCAAAAATATATCTCTATTTATATCGCAGTGCACTTGCTTATATATCTTGTTGCTTCTATTGTTTTTGCATTACCCTTGGTCATGCCTATGGTTCTTCAGGGTATGCTCACTGCGGTTTCTGCGCTTGGATATTATCTTTATAGAAAGGATAAGGCACTAAGTTACGATCTGAGCTGCCTTTCATTGGCTTTAACGCCTGCTGTGCTTGTCTATATGTTATCCGGACAGCCATGGCAAATTGATGCGCACATGTATTTTTTTGCGATATTAGCTATGACGATTGCCTTTAAATCGATAAGGGCTACTTTATTTGCAACCGTTGCGATTGCCTTGCATCATTTGATACTAAATTTTACGCTGCCTAATGCAGTTTTTCCTGAAGGTGCAGATTTTTTCCGTGTTGTATTTCATGCAGTTATTGTCATTTTGGAAACTGCTGTGATTGTTTACACAATTTACGGCTTTAATGCGAATGACAGCAAAATTATTGAGCAAAGTAATGCTGTTCAGAAAGCTTTGGATGAGGCAAATGATGCCAAGCATAAACAAGAGGAGGCTGAAGCAAAATCAAAAGTCGAAAAACAAGCGGCTATGCAGGCACTATCTCAGGAATTTGACCAAAAGATAGGGAGGTTGATTGTCTCTATCTCATCAGCAATTGATCAACTAAAATCTAATGCCGAGACAATGAGAATAACGGCCGATGCGTCAAGTCAAAACAGCCAGAATGTCTCATCATTTTCGAAATCAGCTTCTCAGAATGTTGAAACAGTTTCATCCGCAATGGAAGAAATGTCGGCCTCAGCTATGGAAATTACAACACAGATTAATAGTGTTAAGGCTCAATCAAATGATATGGCAAAAAACGCCAATAATGCGAATCAAACTGTTAGTAACTTAAATCAGTTAGCTAGAAATATAGGAATTGTTGTTACTGCTATACGCGATATTGCTGAACAGACTAATTTGCTGGCTTTGAATGCAACAATTGAGGCAGCCAGAGCTGGTGAAGCTGGTAAAGGATTTGCTGTTGTTGCCGAAGAAGTTAAAAAACTTGCGAGTGAGACCGCAAGTAAAACAGATGAGATAGAAACAAGAATTTCTGAGATACAAGGCGCCACTAAAGATTCTGTGGATGCTATGGGCAAGATTATCTTGAATATTTCAGACATAGATACTTCTGTTGTAAATGTATCAGCAACTATACAAGAGCAAAATAATGTAACTAACGAGATTGTACGCAGCATCACAGAAGCCGCAGAAAGTGTGCGAGAAGTTTCACAAGTTATTATTAAAGTACTGGAAAGTTCGGAAGAAACTGTTCAATCATCAGATAATGTTCTTAATGCATCTAATAAAGTTTCAAATCTATCAGAAGACTTGAAGAACTCGGTGTCAGAATTTCTTCTAGTTTTTGAATCAGGTGAGAAGGGTGTATAGGTGTATAATTGCTTAAGTATCTTTTAAATCAGGTTAGCTGCTAAAAGAAAGAGAAGAGGGGAGGATAATATTGATCTACCCTCATTTTAAAATGACAGATCGTGATCAAATGAAGCCTGAGCTTCTTCGATAGCTTTTTCTCTTTGATATTGATCTAAAATTTGATCTGCTAATGGTAACATTTTAATATCAAGTAGCCCCGTATTGTCTATCTCTACAAATATAGATTGCATAGAAGAAACAGGGTTTTCATAAAAACTTTGAGAGGTTTCGCCGATTACTAATGAAGGACTACTACCTATATCTTCATGAATTTGGTAATATTCAGTAAGATCCTCGGCATTAGATAAAGTAGACTTTAACCTGCCACCTCTTAGCATATCCCGCCCAAGGTTCTGGAATGCTTGCCTTACATCTTCATGCGAGACATTTTTTAACTCACCTGAAGAAATCTTATCAGGCATAGAAATCAAATCATGAATTGCATCAGATATAACACCGTTAACTGGTGTCGCAAAACAGGTAAACTGCTGGTATGCATCAGGTAAATCTGGAGCATCAAGCAAGCGAAGATTGCCAAGTATTTGCTCAGGATATAACTCTAATAATAATAAATTTCCTGTTAATTCTTTAGCTGCCTGAGAAGGGGCTCCACTATCCATTATAGCTTGAATTGCTTCCATAGGATGTGGCCTTAGTTGCTTTGTAAAATGATTTTTTGAAAGGCTACGAGACACAAACTCGCCCAATTCATGAGTGGCTATAGCAGAAATATAACCCACACCACCTTCAAGGTTAGAAAGCGCTCCGTAACCCTTTAGCAAAACATTATCAGAAAAGAGCAAATCACTTTGCTTTCTGGTTCTTTCAATCTGTTCTGCACATAATGCACCACCTTTATCTGGAGAGAAAAATCCGGTTACTATATTATAAATTTGTTCTGCAGAATCTGCTGTAGGCTGGGATTCCAAAAACTTTATTGCCTCAAAAGCTTCTTCAGCAGATAAAATCTTCTTTCCATCAATTTTAATTATTTCATCTGGCATCGTAATTTTACTTTTTATTATAGTACTTTATACCGTTCATATTTGTTTAAGTAGAAAGAAATTTACTTATAAGCCAGTATATCGAGAATATGTCCCTTGTTACAAATATTTTATTTTATGTGATAATATATATTATGGTAATTTATGCTGTTTTATTGTCAAGAACACCAGACAATTGATTGTTTTTAATCGCAAAACCTCAAATTTGACTTTTTCAAACCTTATACTGTAAAACAGTCGCGAATTTCTATCTGGGGTTTAGTGTTGTGTATTTAAATTTTAATGATGTTCCTACGGCTGAAATTGACCAAGCTATAGCTTGGCTTAATCAGGTAAAAAAAGATTGCGATCATAAAATTATTAGCCTTGTGCAAATAAAAAACGAGCGCGAGCGCTCGAAACGCTGGCGTGATGATCTTAATAAAATCGCCCTTGAGTTTTGCGACCTCGATGCTTTGCATCTGGATAAAGAGACACGGCAAAAAATTATAAAACAGCGCTTGGGTTGTGATGATAACCGAGCATATCAGTTAGCTGAAATTGTCACAAGCTGGGCCAATACCCAGCGCCGAAAACAGCGCGACAATATTATATACCTTCAATTTAAAACCGGCTTAAAGCCTGATAAAATCGCCCAAAAGCACAAGATTTCTCGGCAGCAAGTTTATAATATTGTCAAGAAACAAGATCCCAAAATGATAAAATAAAGCGGGAACGGATCCCGCTTTATCTTGAGGAAGAAAATCGAAAATATGCTTAGTTTTTGCCTTTTTCGCTCATAAAGACGGCTGCAAGGCCGCCTATCACCAATGACAAGGCTGCTCCCCAATCCTGCGCCGCTAATGGCTGCGCAGCCTGCACAAGCGTTTCTGTCACCGCCTGCGTGTGCTGCGGGTCTGCTTTGGTAAGGACCATAGCTCCGTTCGCCAATAATGATAGCCCAATATAGGTAGTAGGTTCGCTAAAGCGTTTTTGAAACCAGTTCATGTTTTTTGCTCCTCTAGTTTGGTTATGCGCACATCGTGGCGTTTAAGAACCTTCTTAATCCACCAGACGTCTGTTTTTATCGCCGCTATTGTGGCTGCGGATGATATTGCACCCGTCACACCTGCCACGAATAACGCCTCTAAAACTGTCATTAGATCACCTTCAACATTTTAGCCGCATAGAAGCCGCCGCCCGTTATGATTGCCGAAAATGTCGCGGCAGTTTTTGTGTCATGGAATTTTCCATCAGCCATGAAATATATGGCTGCTGCTCCGGCTGCTGCCACGAAAAGAGAAGATTTTAGCGTGCTGTTCATTTGATCACCTTTGTTTGTTTAAGTACGTAATACCCAGCCACACCAGCCAGAGCGATCTTAATCGCTCCAGTGCCGGCAGTGTCTATTCCCTCGCCTGTTTGTTTTGCAGCGTATCCCAGAGCCAATAAAACGCCCCCTATCAATAAATACGGCATGTTTCCTCCTATGCGAGCCTTAAAAATGTATGCGAGCCAATACTAGCGGTCCGCTTGTTCAAATCCGCCCAAGGCGGCAAAGTGCCGCCCCTGATCTGTTTTGTTACGGCAATGTTAAGATAATGATCCGCCCCGCCTGTTAAATCCGGCAAGCGGCCTTGCAATGCGCGTTTTGCGATATCTAGGGCCGTGGCAAAATTGCTGTCCGCTGTGGTTACGGCCTGGACAAGGTGTAAATTCGGGTCATTGGCATTCCATGTCGAAAACTGATAGGGCTTTTGGCAGATTTCCGCCACAGTGCCGCCCCATCGCCGCGCGACACTCACCGAGCCTTGCGCCTTTTTATAGCGGTTCATAATGACATTGGCTACGGCCTGCATGCCTGTATAGCCTTCGCCCCTTGCCTCGCCCCAGAGCGTCCGCGCAAGCGTGTCCTGATCTACTACGTTCACTGGTTTATCATTCACGACAACCCCCCTTAGAAACGGAAATATAGTAACAAGCCAAAAAAGAATAAATGACATCAGAGCACCTCATAAGCCAAAACAATATTAGAGTTTCCCGTATTCGCAAAAACTGACAAATCAACGCCTTTAGGCAATAAAATTGGCGTTGCGCAAACCGCGTCCGAAGTTCCTGAAGGCGGCTCCGTGCTATAAATATATTCTGCACCCCCGTTTATTCTGATGTAGGATGCTGCCGAACAATTTGCTTGATAATACCAGAGGATTATCCCCTTCGTGTTGTCTACCGCATCCACCAGCACATTTTCAGCGCCGCTGTTTCTCTCTCTGTGGATTGTTGTTCTTGTCAAATCAATTACATTCGCAGGTAACATTTTTCCTCCTAGACCACAGTTATTCCACGCGCAGCCAATCGCGTTACGGATCTGTCATAAATATCGCTAAGCTCGGCAATAGACTTAGCCACACCGTCAAAAATCATAAATTCTGCGCAATCTATCCCGTTATACCAAGCGCCGTTTGCATAGTGGCAATTCCCTACCCCGATCTGGCGCATGGGGCTGGCCTCTGTCTTTGTGCCTGCCTGCGTTACCGTGTCGGGAGTTCCTCCGCCTATAAAGCCAATATGTTGCGTAGGGCTTATAGAATAGGCTATAAACACCCATCCTGTTGGGTAAGGATTTACAATCACATCATTAGCAATCCCTCGTGAATTTACATTGGCGTCATTCGTGCTTTGAACAAGAATAGCGCTACCGCCCTCTCCAATGTTAGCGTTCAATGATCCGGCAATAATGGCTTGATCTGCTGCCGCCAAGTTTACAACTGCGCAGACGGTTTGCGTGTCGCTGTCGTCAACATCGGATAGCAGGCCATGCCTGTTGCTTGATACTGTTGTAAGATATCCCGCCGAATGCACTGGGTCAGTGCCTACAGGTGTCAAAAGTTTCGTGCTGGTAAGATCAAGCAAAGGCGTATTGTCCGCGCCAAATAACCAGTGTCCTGTTACTCCGGCCTCTGCCGCTACTGCTGTATTCGCAAGAGCCGTAGCAAGCGCTGTGTTCATGCGCTCCCCGATTATTCTTTGACTTGCTGCGCTGTAGTGCAATCCATCACCGCCATGCGCCAAATCCGAGGTGTCAACAAAGGCGGTATATGGCAAGCGGTTTCCAATATCTGCAATCGCGGCCCTGACATCGTTTGAGGTTGGTGTATTCCATCCGGCCACAAGATCACACCAGATCACTGGCGCATGCGCCGCGCCTGTAATGCGCGTTCTCATATCGGCAATCATTAAATCCTGCCTTTGCGCATATCCGCTTTCGCCGTATACTCCGGCGTCACTCTCGCCGCCACTTACCAAGATACCTTTAAACTGGTTCACGCCTGCGCCTGCCGCCATAGCCGTATTTGCCCGCGCAATAGCATCCTCATAATTGGCGTCACCAACATTCCAGTCATTCGTGCTAAAGCCTGTGCCCCCTTCTGCGCATGGCACAAGTAAAACCTGACGATTAGAAGAGATTGACGGTAAATACGCCTTAGCAAAGCTCAGGCCAAAGCCTACTGTGTTTGCTGTAGGGTCTATATGTTCCAGAGGATCTTCGGCGTCAATCACAAGATTGTTATTGGGAGCTTGCCTCCCCAACTGTTTAATGCGATCATTCAGCGCGTCTAGCCCCGCATCTATAGGGCCGTATCGTCCGATTGCATTGCTTTGTGTGACAATTAAAAACACATCATAGCCCCCGAAATTCGGGATAAAATCGGGCCTTTTTAGCCTGCCATTTCCTGAAAACTGGCTCATTTAATCCTCGATCTCGGTTATGGCTATATCCATGTCATAGCCTGAACTGTTTACCGCATAAAGCGCACCGGAAAATCCGCCGCATTCCTGCCCCAGAATTAATGTTTCACCGCCTGACAGTGATTTTCCGCGTCCTACGGCTACGTTGCTATCACCAACCCATATACTGCCAATCACATCCAGATTTTCTAGAATAAGCGTTCTACGGTTCGCATTCGCTGCCACAAGGACCGCTGCCGCTGCACCGTCCGCCACGGTCACTGCCTCCGTTGTTGTGATTGTGCTGGCTTTGGTGTTTTCCGTTGTTAAAACATTATTGGGCGCATCGTCATTTTTAACCTTGACGGCTGCTGTAATGCTTGTTCTGTTGCTGCGAATATCCCCAGAGCCGATTTCCAGCTGAACATTCAACGTGTTGCCGCTATCATTGACAATTCTAACCCCTCTAAAACCTGCACCCTGATCGAAGCGGAATAAATCGTCTTGCTCAGCTACTAAATAATCGACATCATCAAAAACAAGTTTGAAAGTCTGGTCTGCCGTTCTCACCCTCACGAACGTACCAGAAATATTAATGTTAAATTCTTCGCCATTCGCGATAGCGATAGTTCCACGCTCAGGATATGGTCTTACTCTTGGTCCGCTCATTTGAATGTCCCCTTTAAACTGCCCGACTGGATAAGCACAAAGCCCAAAATGCCGATAACGGCCCATTGATAAACGCCAATCAATCTGTCATCGCTGCTTTCTTGGTTTTTTTGCAGCAATTCACTTGTAAGCTGCTGGTTTGCTGCAATATTATTGTAAGCCATTTCCTGACTGCGATCTGTCACATTGAAAAAATCCGTCAAGGCTTTGCCGATGAATTCGGTTGATTGCTCCAGCGTTTTTGTGCTGCTCTCGATTGCGAATTGCGCGACATCATCCGAGCCTACAGTCACAACATTTCCCGATCCGTCCGCACGAAAAGCGTAAGAATTTTCTCCTGCATCCGCCCCAATGCGCTGATCCGTAATGTTTGTTGTGTTGCTGCTCTTCGAAGAGCTTGAAAAAAGGCCCATTATTTCCTCATATATGCAAAAAGTAAGACCGCAGTGCCAATCATAAGCATTAGGTTTGTCGAAGCGCTCACGCTCACGCCGCCACCAAGTAAATCATGCGCACCTTGCATTTGCGGCTGTCCGCCAAAACTAAAATTGCCCGTTGTGTTGGTAAACTGACCTGATAAGCCGCTGACTGGTGTAGCGCTGAAAGATAGGGGCGATAAGCCTAGTAAAGACGCTGCTCCAGAGGTTGCACCAGAACCCGCCGCACCTGCTAATAGAGGCAAAACCATATCGTTACCTCCGCATAAGTAAGATTAAGACCGCTATTCCGATCATTCCCGCGCCAATATAAAGACCCATTTGCCTGTTTTCCGGCGTGTTATATTGTGCCGCCGTGTTTGATAGATATTGCTCCAATGCATCCAATCGGCCTGCAAGAACATCGTCACGGGTTGTTTTTTGGGCGCTTTCCGCTGCCCGTAATGCTGAAAGCCTTTTAGCTTCATAACGGTCTAGCTCAATATCGCCCACAGTTTTAAAGACGCCTTTGGAAAAATCCCAAATGTCATTTAAAATGCTAGTTGCTGAATAATCGTCCGGCATATCTCTTTCCCTTTTAAAAAACCCAGCCCAGATATAAGCTGTGCTGGGTTTGAAACTTTATAGCCTTACAGGCCGCTTTTAATCCGGCGTGCCTACAAGCTCGCGCATAAGCGTTACGTTATTAGCTGCGCCCATATTCAGGGTTGCAATAACTTCCTGCACAAGCTGACGCTGACCATTGATCTCTTTCACAGAGCGCAAGGCATCGGGCGGGTTATTCATATCCAAAGGAACATGAACAAGGCCGCTTACTTGCGCAAAGTCCGTATAGCCTGCAATAAAGGCCGCTTGCTGATATTCATTGAGCTGGGAAACTTTGACGCCATCCCATTCCAACAGGATATCGTCAATATCGCCGTCCGCGGTTTCAAAGAAGAACAAGCCTTGGTGGCTATCGCCGTTGACCAGATTAAGCGAATATGGAAGCTCGCCAGTTCCGGCAACCTGAATTGTCGAGCGTTTCCACTTCACAATTCCCGCCGGAGCTTCCTGCACATCGTCAACAACCGCAAAGCCGCGCAATGAAGGCACTTGCCCTGCGTTGTTTAGTATGTTCACTTCAATGTCGAAATCTTTGACGCCTTTCATGCCCCAAGCTGTGGCTTCACGAGCAAGGGTGTTTAAACGCTGTGGCTCGCTGAAATAAATCGGCAAAAATCCGGGCGGTGTACCACTTCCTACGATGGGGTCACGCTTTTTTGTTCTGTTGATATCAAAAAGCTGTTTGGGGTTAAATCTTCGCTGCGTAACCTCGTCTAGACGAATATTAACATCGCCAATCTCAAGCTTCATATTAGCTTCGGTTGCACCTCCGCCAGTGTCGGTATTGTACTCCAAACAAATACCATGATATCGAACATTTGTAGGAAGGGTGATTTTGGCCGTTCCGCCTACTGCAACCCCTTCAATCTGGTTTAGTGGAATAATTCTCTTGGTTGCCATGTCTAAGCCCCTTCAAAATCTAAAATTAACCAAACCAGCTTGTAGAGTTGCCTCTCAAGCCTTCTTTGACGTCCTTCAAAATCGGCCCGTCACCGAAAAAGCGAACTGCCAAAGCCAAGCCAGCCAAGCCAACGAATGCGGGAGCTGCGCCTTTAATAATTCCTTTGAGTGTCATTGATCGTTTCCTTTGTTGAACAATTTGTCTCTAATGAGTTCCCATGCCGCCAAGGTTAAAACGCCAATAAAAACGCCGTAAAATATCTTCTTTGCAGACATAAAAAACCCCTCGTTTTTTCCATGCTCTTATAAAAAGCCTAGATAAAACAAGGGGGTTAAGATCATTTCCTATAAGGGAATTTTCTATAAGGGGGATTTACGCAAAAATTTCATCCTTAGAGATGTCTTCGGGCGTCACTTTATCAAATTCGACCTTTTCAAATCGCTTGATTTTACCCTGTTTCATCACATGGCGCAGCCTCTCGGCTACTTCTCCACCTTCGGACTTGCTCTTTGCTTTCACAAAGCGCTCCTGCCCTTTATTTCCAATGATACGATAGTACATATTACCTCCTTCTTGGTTTGGTTTTTCCACGGGTTATCATTCCACTGTGAAACTTGATATAATCGCCGCGCTCTAGGGTTTTTAAATCCTCGGCCTGACTCCCCAGTTTGGCTTTAACGGCCTGCACATCATTTCTATCCGAAAGATGGAAATAGTAATTCAATGTTGAATTACCCCTAAAATCAGGATTAGCCTGCGCAGGTCTCTGCGATACGCCGATAACCTCAACGCCCCATTCCCGCGCAACATTGACGACATAAGGAAAGCCGCCCATGCCTGCCGGATATCTTTGGTTAGGGGCTGTCACGCTCATTTCCTCAACGAGTATTGTTATATTTTTACCCTTGCCCTTGCTTTCATCGGCTTTTTGGCCTTTGGCTATCGCAAAGCAAATATCCGATAACTCTTTGACATGCTCAGGTGTTTCCCGCGCATCCGGCACATAGGAAATTTTAAAATCCCTATACCAGTTTTGCTTCAAAAACTTCCAAAGCGCTGCCTTGCCCCTGATTTTCTTAAAGCGGTATTCGTCTTTAAGATCATAGACAATCACACGCTGGCGCTGCCCCTGCGCTAGTAATTCCATCACAAGAGTTGTTTTGCCGCCGCCACGCGCCCCGAAAACGGAAATGACCTCTAAATCCTTGGTTATCATGCCGCCCCCAATGCTGCCGCCTGATCCGGCTTGACTTCGCCTTTAGGATGTTTATCCGGATTTCTTGGCTCTGGCGCTTTTTTGGCCTTGCTGCCCCGTTCCTCGGCAATCGCGCCGCGCATGCCTTGAACATAGACAATCATCATAACACCACGACCCAGCCATTTGTTTTCCGGATAAAGCATAAAATGCAATATCGGGATATCCAGAATTGTCTCGTAGAACATTTCCGCGATTTCCGAGCCTGTCGCATGATTTATCCGGCTGTTTGGCAATGCGAGCGCCTGAATGCCTGTTACTGCCGCCGCCGCGCCATGCAGCCCGAAAAAGCTTTGTATAAACTGCTCTTTCGTAAGCATGGTTGCCTTAACCTGCTCTTGCTGCTCCTCGGCCTGCGCGGTTTCGTGATCGTTTATAAGATCATCGAAATAATCCGCTTCATTCGTCTGCTGTGAAGAAGTGTTTTGCTGCCCCGATAATTCCTCTTGGTGGTCCGGCTGGGGATGGTCCAATGTCGTTTGTTGGCTCTGCTGGGTTTCTGTTGTCTCCGGCTGGTCCTGTTTCATCTTGAAGAACATTCTCTTTCTCTCCTATGTGCTGATTATATTCACGAATGATTTCACGGCTTTTTCTACGTCCAAGAAAACCGCGATAGCCGCATTTTTCGCCTGTTTCCTTGTCTATAACTTCCTTGCAATACGCAAAGACTGTCATATTTTTTGTTACCGACATTTTTGCTTGTCCACCACATGCCGGACATTCAAGTGTCGCCTCTAATTTATCGCCTGCTTTTACTGTCATATCTTCCTCTCCAGTTCTAAAAGACGTTTTTCATGGTCCGATACAATTTCCAGCGCCATATCCAGAACAGCCTCGGCTTTCCTGCCTTTTTCAAACATGCTGGCTTTCTTCACTTCGCGGATTGCTTGCTCTAATCTGGGAATGCTGCTCATTGTGCCTCTTCTAAATATTTTTGCCGTTCAACTGCTTTCAAAACTTTTCTATCGTGGTCATAATCCGACATAGCCATATATACGGATTGCCTCGCATCATCCCGCGCGGTTTCTTCGCTATAATGTCCGGTTTGTGCCACAGATAAAGAACGCCCTACGCCTGCCATTTGCTTGCGCATCATTTCTATATAATGGTCTCTTTTCATGGTAATCTGACGGCCCACAGGCACATAATCATCCGCACGGCCCGAGGCGTCATAAACAGCAGCCCAAAGCGGATGCAATCCCCAGCGCTCCTTGTGACTGTCAATGCTGTCGCCCTGATCCACAATACGCCTGCGCATAATCGCTTCGGCTAAAAGCTCTTTTATTTTTGGCCGAAAATCTTCAAACGTCCGGATATTGCGATCCTTTAAAAACTCTTTACCAAAACGCACCTCCACGCGCCAAATATGCTGCGCTTTCATATTATCGGGCGGGTAATAGCCTTCCTGTTCGTATACTTCAAACATCCATGTTTTGCCGGATGCTTCCAATATCTCTTTGCCTTTATCGTAAACTTGGACTTGTAAGCCTTTCCGGTTCATCCCTATAGTTAATGTTTCGATACGCTTCGAAGTGAAAACCATTTCTGCTTTTACGCCGGACGTTAAAACCATATTTTCAGCAACCATCGTGCTAAGCATCTCTTGTGAAAAATCGGGAGAATAAAAATCAAAGGCATAGTCTATGCGTGTAAGCGTGTGCCAATCTTCCTGCAGCGGCCTTATTTCCGAAAGCAAAAGGCGCTTTACACGCGCCCGTAATGCATCAACCCCATGCTCCCAAAGCCCCGCTGATTTATATCGCACAGATATATTAAACATCGGCTTTTCTGTCCGGATATGAAATTGCAAATCGTCATTTTCAAAAACCCATCTATGGCCCTGACTGCCCCCGCACCATATCTGAAATATTTCTCCACCAAATTCAAAAGCTGTGCCTTGCCCCTCATGCATTTCCCGCGCAAATTTTTGCCCTTGCTCCAATCGCTGCACTAATTGCTCCGGAATGACGCAGGCATAACACTCTTGAACGCTATCGAAGTTCGAAGCGAGCAATTTAGCGTAATTCGGTACTATTTCAGTGTTTATGTTGGGTATCATATTGAATATATGGGTTTGGTACCCCCCCTATTAGACAGGGGGGGGGTGGGAATTCTAGTTTGGTTTACTCTGAAAATTCACGTAAAGGACGTTGCCAATCGTCATGGTTACGCCCTTGCGCTGTAACCGCAAGAATTTCTCGCGGTCACGTAGATATCTAATCTTATCCATTACGGAATAATAAAGCTCAGAGCCGGACATTATGCCGCCTCCTGTTGGGGCTTGCTTTCGGTAATCGTAAAATGACCATCGCCCTCGCCCCACGCCATATAGCGCACTTCTTCTTCGTGCAGGGCCGGAATGTGGATGGCGAGCGTAAACATAGGCTTCTCTTCCTTGGTCACACCCTGCCACGCCGATCCGGCGTGAAATTGATTGCCCTGCTTCCCTCGCGCATAAATCAGATGCGAGGGGCTATTCTCGTTTTTCCTGTCCTTGTTTTCTTGCAAGGTTATGCTCAGATTATATTCGTAAGTGCTAATGTTACCGTGAATAATCACGTTTCCATTGTCGTATTGCTCTTTTGTAAGTTTACCTAGTCTCATTGGTTTCTTCCTTTTAGGTTAGAGTAAAAAAATGACCCTGCGCACAATACGCAGGGCCACCGTTTCACACCGAAACTGTTAAGGCTGCTTTGGCCTGATCGAAGCCAATCTCATAAAAGCGTTCCCTGAACTCATCAGGAACGCGCCCATATCTCGCATAGTGTTTAATTATATCCTTGCCCTCGCCATGCTTGGCGCATTCTGCGGCGAGTTTTGCGATTATGGGCGGCACGTTTCTATAAGCCATTTGTTTTACCTCGGTGTGAAGGTGGAAACACCCGTACTGGTGTCTCGCGTGGTGTTCCGCCTGCGGCGGGGTCTGTTTTTTGGGAAAAAACAGGAAAAAAAGAGGGGCTGTCCTACGCTTGAGAGGGTTCTAATCAATCGTAACCCCTCCTTTTCTGTTCCATCCATCGGTTTGGGAGACCAACCCCGCTCCGATAGGAAAAATCATTTCATATAAAAAATATATTGTCAAATGGCATGTATCATTTTTCTTGCTATTATCTACATGGAATCACTATAAGGGAATTTGCTATAAGGGAATTTTGCTATAAGGAGAAAAAAAAATGATTAACCGCACCCTAGAAGACTATATAAAAGTGGCTATTATACGCAACAATTTCAGGTCAAAGCGTGAATTTTGTCGCAGCCTAGGCCTATCTCCAAATATAACAACAGCATATAACAACGGAACTCTTCCCAATGATGACACTATGATAAAAATTGCTAGGCTTGCAGGCATTGATGAGGAAACCGCCCTTTTAGAGTTGGCAATCTGGAGAAACTCCGGCCCAGCTCAAAAAGCGTTCGCGAGCATTTTACAAAAACTCACTACGGCCTGCCTGCTTATCGCTATGGTTTCCGCGCTTTCCAGCCCTGCCCTAGCCGCCGAAAAGTGTAAAGAACAAGCGAAGATACTGTATATTATGGAAACTTCTGCGTATTATTTTTAAGGTAGTAGTGTTTCTATCTATTTAAACAAATAAGACATTTCGGAGTTCTCACGTCTCCAAATGGCAAAATCTATAAAATAATGATGGATGTTAACAAAGATCATAAATGAAAATAAAAACAAATACGGACCAAACTCTGCTTTGTTATATGTTACAAAACTATCAAGCCATAAGGGAAAAAAGTAACCAAGCAATGTTACACCAGTAAGACTAATTGCAATAAACGGCAACATTTTCTTCCAAACGATAATATTCCTATCATTAGAATATTCATTCATTTTTGTTTTTTGCTTCTCATAGGTCAGCTTTAGAACCATGAAGTTATATTGCATAGAATGAAAAAGCGGTGCCAAGAGGTATAATATTGGATAGAAAGGAAAAAGAAGCACCCAAATATAGACTGGGCCAATATAAGCTACCAAACCGTTATAAGAGAGCTTTTTGTGATGATCCGCACGTTTAACACAAAAAAGCACCACGCCCATTGACCAGACAACCATTATTATTTTAGCGATCATCATAAAATTATCTGATATTTCAAAGTTTTTGTATGGAATTCCATAAAAATTATCGCCACGATTGCTCCAATTAAAGTATATCCAGGCAAACAACCAGACAATATATGCGTTAATCAGTAAAACTTTTTTCTCAAGATTATTAAAAAAGACTTTTTCCCTTACCGATAAAACAATCATGACACCATAGCCCTGTTTTACATAGTGCCATCCTGTTAGAAACAACATTACGTTAACCAGTGTAGAGAGTTCTTCGCGAGTTGGCTGTACAGCGCTGTAAATTAAGGCGGCTATCAATAATAATGGTGCAACTATGCCTGCGATCAAATAACGGATACGTGTAACAATTGATGATTTTTTATCAGTCAGGTTATGTATGTAGTTATTATATAAGAGCTGATAACTATGTGTAAAATGCGGATATGTCAGGAAAAACGTTGCGATAAAAGCAAAATATCCGATGTTATCTTTCGTTGCATCAGACCATATTGGTAAAAAAACAAGTAAAAAAATAACAACGCTCAGCCCACCCACCATCGCAAAATCAAAGAGTGGAGAAACAATAAAATGCCCCTCTTCTTCTTTAAAACTTTCTTTGGTAGTAGCTGCTTCTGATACCATTTTTACCCGACTATAAATGTATTTTTCTTATTTTAGATGATATCATTTTCGATACAAGAAAACCAATAATTATTAGTGTTTGTCTTGAGAGCAGAATGTTTTGGAATTTTTATATAGGCCGTTGTTGAACAACTTGTAGCAAGACGTCACTGACAATATCTTCACCCATAATGTCTTCTGTAACATGCATGAGGCGCTCTTTGATAACAGAGACTTGTATAACGCCGCCTTTAAGTGCAACTTGCTCGTTCAAAACACCATACATATCTTGTATATAGGCATCCGTAAGCTTTGGTGACATGGTCTTAACTTTTTCGGCATTATTTACACCAGATACTTCAATAGCAACAACGAGACTAACGATTTGCTGAACACCGTTTGTATCAATGATCGGCAAGATTAATGGATCAAGCTTAACAAACTCGGCTCCTGAAGATTCTTTCTTATCAGCAGCTTGTGCAGGTACACTCATAAAGAAAAAACTGACTACGGTCAGAAAAGTTAATAAGGCACGCATTTTTAAATCTCAGCAATTATTTATACCGATAAATACGATAACAAATAAACTTTAAGAATGCGTTTACAGCGAATGATTGTGATACGTTATTCTTTAAGTGCTTTGGCAACTTTATCCAGCACAGCATTCACTAATGAGGCCTGAGGTTTTTCATAGAAGCAATACGTTGCGTTTACATAATCATTAATAACTAGAGGCTGGTCTGTTCCTTGGTTATGAAGGAGTTCCGAGGTGCCGCAAACCAGAATAGCATATAATAGGGGCTCCATATCGTCTTTATCTGATGGCTTTTGCAAATTGGCATTAACCAATTCAATAGAGGTACGGCTGCCCTCTTCAAGTCCTCTCATAATTTTGGTAAATAAAGACTTGTCAGGTTTGGGTAAAATGCCATCTTGGTCACCAATATCCAAAGCCACCCTATTCTTCAGGTATTCCTCTATAACTTTATCGACAGGTTTCTGGTTCTGGCTATTCTGATAACATGCCTGCACAGCCAGAATTCTGGCAGCCATTTCTTTATTGATCTTTGTTTGTCTTTTCTCTGTCATTATATGGCGTGTAGCTCTCTTTTGAGTTTAAAAAGGGATAATGCAGCATCAGCAGCGTCCCTGCCCTTATTTTTTTTAGCGGGATCAGCTCTAACCTCGGCTTGTTCTTTGGTATCACACGTCAAAATTCCATTACCGATGGCAATATCATGTTCCAGCATTAAATTCATTAATCCTCGGGCAGATTCACCTGCGACAATATCATAATGCGAAGTTTCGCCCCGGATAACGCAGCCCAGAGCAATATAGGCATTATAATTGCTTGAGGCGCTGGACAAGCCCAGTCTGATTGCTAGAGGGATTTCCAAAGCACCTGGCACATCATAGAGATCATAATCACAGTTATTGTCCTTAAGATATGCAACTGCGCCGCGGGTAAGGTTTTCAGTGATTTCAGTGTAATATGGCGACCTGACGATCATTATATTGGGTTTCATGCTTATTGCTCTGTTATGATTTTATAGCCTTCTATGTGGAGATCATATCCATCTAGCCCGATAATATTTTTTGGTTGGCTTGTGGTCAACAAGATCATGTTTTCAACCCCCAAATCCAGTAGAATTTGCGCGCCAATTCCGTAATCCCGTAGATTATTTTGAGGTTTTTTGTTCTCGGCATCTTTTATAAGCCCCTCAGAAAGGCTCAGCGGGTTTGGTGGGCGTAAGAGGACAATAACCCCCCTACCCGCTTTATCTATGGCCTGAATAGATTTCTGCAAGCTATCCGAGGAATTTACACCCAAAACATCGCCCAAGACATCAAGCGCATGCATTCTAACTAATACAGGTTCGTCAGATTGACTGATATCACCTTTGACCAGAGCTATATGCTCGGCATATTCGACCTTTGTTTTATAGAGATGAAGTGTAAAGCCTTCCGTATTGGGTATGTTCACGGCCTCTTCGGAATATACGCACTCGACTAGGTTTTCAGTACGGCGACGATAGGCGATGAGATCCGCAATTGTACCTATTTTCAAATTATTTTTCTGCGCGAAAGGTACAAGATCCGTGAGGCGCGCCATTGTTCCATCATCATTCATAATCTCGCAAATAACACCAGCGCCGGCAAAACCAGCTAGTTTTGCCAGATCGACAGCTGCCTCCGTATGACCAGCCCTTACCAAAACGCCGCCTTCACGGGCAATAAGGGGGAAAACATGACCGGGCGTTGCAATATCGCTGGGCTGCACCTCATCTTTGATAGCAGTCTGGATTGTATGGGCACGATCCGCAGCAGAAATGCCTGTGGTTACACCTTCTCTTGCCTCGATGGACACTGTGAAGGCTGTTCTATGCTTGGAATTATTGCCGCGCCCCATGAGTTGGAGACCTAAACGGTCAATCATGGTTTCTTCCATAGGCAGACAGATAAGCCCCCTGCCCTCACGCGCCATAAAATTGATGTTCTCAGGGGTCGCCATTTGCGCAGGGATTACCAAATCGCCTTCATTTTCACGATCCTCGTCATCCACGATAATCACAGGTTTGCCGTTGCGCATATCGGCAATGATCTCTTCTATATCCGATAACACTGGCTGGTCGTCCTCATTGAGGCGCGCATCCTTGATTTTATCTTTTGAAACAGGCTTTAAATTATTCATGATGCTCCTTTGCTCTGAATAATCCTATCCATATAGCGCGCCAAGATATCAATTTCCAGATTTACTTTGCTTTTAGGTGCAAGTGTGCCCAGTGTTGTATGTTCCCAAGTGTGCGAAATAATGTTTACACTAAAGATTTTTTCTGTAACTTCGTTCACGGTCAAGGATACGCCATCAATTGTAATCGAACCTTTGGGCGCGATAAAATGCGCCATATCTTTTGGATGTTCAAATATAATCCGGTGAGAGCCATCATCAGGCGTAATCTCTAAAACGGTAGTTACGGCATCAATGTGGCCGGAAACAAAATGCCCACCAAGTTCATCTCCTACGGCTAGAGATTTTTCGAGATTAACTTTGCTGCCCAACTGCCAGCTTCCTAAAATAGTGCAGGATAATGTCTCGTTAGAGACCTCAAAAAACAGCGTATTTTCTTCTTTTTTTACAACTGTCAAGCAGCATCCTGAACAACAAATTGATGCCCCGATTGCTATGGCACTGACATCCAGATTGGTTTTTATGCCAATTGTAAGATCGCTATTGTCTTTCTCGTAAAGCGCAATCTCGCCAATATCTTGTACTAATCCTGTAAACATACGGGTTTCCTTACCCTTTTAGCGTGTAGATTTCAAGCATATCCTGCTCTAGGGGGCGCATGTTCTTTAGTCTGAAATCAAAACGCGCGGCAAGTTTCTGTATATCAAGCGTATCGCTCATTCCTATGGCATCATCGCCGAGTAAGGTTGGTGCGCGATATATAAGTAATTCATCACATAGTCTATTTTTTAGAAAAGAGGAATGCACCGTTCTGCCCCCCTCAACTAATAGCCTTGTGATGCCACGCTCTGCCAATAAACTTGTAACGGCCTCCAAGTTTTTTGTATCAATCTGCGCCGCCTCAACACCCAAGTCATGATATGGCTGAGGGTCTCCGGCAGAATATAGAATTAAGACGGGCGTATCTTTAGCGCTTTGTACCAATTTACTGCTCAACGGTGTCGAGAGGTTACTATCGAGCACTACGCGCACAGATTTATGTTTTAACCCCGGTAATCTTGTATCCAGCATAGGATCATCTTTATCTACTGTGCCGGAACCAACCATAATAGCATCATGCATGGAGCGCACCATATGGACATGGCGGCGGGCTAGCTCTCCGGTAATCCATTGACTTTCTCCACTAGCGACTGCGATTTTTCCATCCAACGTGCAGGCTAGCTTTAAGGTAATATAAGGGCGGCTTTTTGTTACTTTTTTGAAAAAGCCCTTGTTAATCTCAGCGGCCTTGTCCTCTAATAAACCGACATCAACCAAAATTCCTGCATCTTCCAGCATTTCTATACCTTTACCGGAAACACGGGGATCAGGGTCTTTGCAAGCAATAACCACGCGCTTAACTTTCGCCTTGATCAGAGATTCTACGCAAGGTGGTGTTTGACCATGGTGTGCGCATGGTTCTAGACTGACATAGGCCGTTGACCCTTTAGCATTTTCTCCGGCGGCTTTGAGTGCGATTGTTTCGGCGTGAGGGCGACCACCATCTGCAGTATTCCCGCGCGCGATGATCATACTGCCCTTTACCAGAATGCATCCAACAGCCGGATTAGGGGCAACTCTCCCGAGGCTGCGTCTGGCCATGTTCAACGCAACTTGCATAAAATAATTATCTTTGGTGGAAATCATGAGATTTTCTTGATTTTCTGGTCCTGATCTTGCGGAAGTTTTAAATCCTGCACCTCTGAGAGGAAATCATTAAAGTCTGAGGGGTTACAAAAGTCCTTATACACAGAAGCGAACCTGATATACCCTACTACATCCAGTTCGATCAAGGCTTTCATGACAAGTGCGCCAATTTTATCCGATTCAATTTCGGTTTCACCTTGAGACTCGAGAAGTCTTACGATCTTATCGGCAGATTTTTCAATCTCCTCTATTTCGACCGGGCGCTTGCGCAAGGCAATCTGCATGGATTTTATAATCTTGTCACGGTCAAAGGGTTGCTTGCGCCCTCCCCCTTTAAGGACAGTCATCTCACGCAATTGAAGACGTTCGAATGTTGTAAAACGTTGCCCGCATTCTGGACAAGCGCGACGACGCCGGATCGCGGCGTTATCTTCGGTCGGACGAGAGTCCTTGACCTGTGTCTCGCTATGGTTACAAAACGGGCATCTCATAGTAGTTACAAGCTTTCAGTTACAAGTTACAAGATACTTAAAGTGTTTTTATTAAGCCAAAAAGCATCTTTGAAATTTCTAAATATTCATTTTGCCATTCATAATGACATTTATCGTCTATAAAATCCAAATCCAGACAATAATCAATCCAAACTCCGGCCTCATGGCAGGAACCTTTGGCCATAACAAGAAAACGTTTGAAGTCTGCATTTGATGTTATTTGACGTCCATATCCTTCGGCGATATTCGCACAAATACTCGATGAAGATCGGCGAATTTGATCTGTTATTGCATAACGTTCTTCCTTGGGAAAGTTCTGCGACACTTTATAAACTTCAAGTGAAATAGCATAGGCACGTTGATAGACCTTCAAATCGTAATGTGACTGCGAAGGTCTATCAAAATTTTGTTCTTGTACCTTGTAACTATGCACTTAAAACTTTACTCCTTCGGATAAATCGGGAAGCGGGCACAAAGTGCATCGACTTCCTTCTTCACTTCGGCTTCGATGGCAGCATTGCCCTCTTCACCGTTTTCTTTCAGTCCATCAAGAACCTTGATCATTAGCTCACCGACTTTCTGGAATTCGGCAACACCAAATCCACGGCTTGTCGCTGCTGGTGTGCCCAAGCGCACGCCAGATGTCACCATTGGCGGCTCAGGATCGAATGGGACGGCATTCTTGTTACAAGTCATACCGGCGCGCTCCAGCGCATTCTCAGTCGCATTCCCTTTCAGTCCTTTTGGACGAAGATCAAGGAGCACGATATGGCTGTCTGTACCACCAGTTACGATGTCACATCCGCCTTGCTTCAAGGTTTCAGCCAATGCTCTTGCATTATCCAGAACCTGCTTACCGTAGGACTTGAATTCCGGCTTTAAGGCTTCCTTGTATGATACGGCCTTAGCAGCAATAACATGCATAAGCGGGCCGCCCTGAATACCCGGAAAGATCGCCGAGTTTAGTTTCTTGAAGATTTCAAGATCATTGGTCAGGATCATACCGCCGCGTGGGCCGCGTAATGTTTTATGTGTTGTGGTTGTTGTGACATGGGCATGTGGAACCGGGCTGTCATAAACACCAGCAGCGATAAGGCCAGCATAGTGTGCCATATCCACCATAAAGTATGCATCAATAGAATCTGCAATCTCGCGCAGACGCTTGAAGTCAATCTGACGAGGATAAGCAGATGCGCCACCAATAATCATTTTTGGCTTATGCTCTTTGGCTAGTTTTTCAACTTCATCATAATCGATCAAACAGTCGCTTTCACGTACGCCGTATTGAATAGCATTAAACCACTTACCGGATTGGTTTGGTGCAGCGCCGTGCGTTAAGTGCCCACCAGCAGCAAGGCTGAGACCCAAAATTGTATCGCCGGGCTGAAGCAGCGCTTGCATAACACCCTGATTGGCCTGAGAACCGGAGTTTGGCTGAACGTTCGCGTATTTAGCGCCGAAAAGTTCCTTCGCACGGTTACGCGCCAAGTCTTCAACGACATCTACAAATTCGCAACCGCCATAGTAACGACGACCGGGGTAACCTTCGGCATATTTGTTTGTTAAAACACTGCCCTGTGCCTGTAGCACGGCGCGGGAAACAATATTTTCAGATGCGATAAGCTCGATTTGAGATTGCTGACGGTGAAGTTCCTCACGAATGGCTTTATGGACTTCCTGATCCGTGTTTTCCAATTCTTCTGTAAAAAATCCATCAACATCTGGTGTTAGATTTTCTGCGGTATTACTCATTTATAGTTCCTTTCTATGAGTTTTGATTTTTATTTCGATAATTTATTTACCCTGTTTTGATGGCGCCCGCCCTCAAAGTCAGTATTCAAAAATGTTTCAACAATATCAAAAGCAACTTGTTGCCCAACCAAACGCTCGCCCAAGGCCACCACGTTTGCATCATTATGCTGGCGGCACAGTCTTGCCATGGTCATATCGGTGCACAAAGCAGCGCGGATTTCCTTATATCTGTTAGCGGCGATAGAAATTCCTATGCCTGATCCGCAAATAAGAACGCCCTGCTCGACTTCGCCATTTATAACAGCCGCGGCCAGCTTTTTTCCAAAATCAGGATAATCGACTGATTCGGTTGAATTCGTGCCTAAATCAACCCAATCATACGTCTCTTTGAATTGATCAATGATCGCAGATTTCAAATGAAACCCTGCGTGATCCGATGCTATGGCGACCTTCTTCATATGCCCGATATATCCCTATAATTCGTCCATGGAACACAATATATAGTAGGCTTTGCCCCCCAAAATCAATGCTTAAATCAAGCCTTTCTTTTTCATGACATACTCAAGGCGCTTTAAGGCATTATTTTTAAGGGTTTCTCTGGCACCATTTACTGGCCCCTGAACAGAGACTTCTGTGAGTGTCTCGACATCCATAGCCGAGACCTTCATGTAATTTCCAATAGGATAAAATTCTATAATGATTTCACGATTTGCAAGGGGCTGCTTGCTCATTATGGCCTCAATGATGGTTTAGAAAGACTGAATTATATAGAGAAATTAGCCCAGTAAAACCCTAAAAATTATACTTGAGGCTCTATCTTTTCTGTTGTCTCAGTGGAATGGGCCAGAAGCGCACCGATGTCAAAAGTTTCAGCAATGCGCTTATCTCTTGCAGAAAAGGTTTTATCTATAAGCGGCTGATCTTCTTCACTGAGTAAGTTCTTATACTGTAGATATGCTAGCAATAAAATGCGACTTTGCGGATCAGACTCGGCTTTTGGCATAAGAGGCATGCCTTCTAACTCAGGATTTGTTTCCAACAAACCAACCTTGTAATGCGGTACAAATATCTGGTCGTGCTCAATACCTATGATATAGGCATTAATGCCAATATGCTGCATTTCATCTTTTATGCCTTTTACATCAGCCTGATCGACTTCTGGCATTTTTCTAGTATTCACTACCGTGCCATAAACAGGCATTCCTTCAGGCTCAAAATGAAAGTCAGGCACCATACCATAATGATGCGCCAAGCGTTCCTTGATCTGGATTGCATTTTTGAAAAGTTCTTTTATAGGTAAATCAGGATAAAGTTTGTCTAAGTCCGTTCTCCCTGATTCAAAATCATATCTTAGTGAAGAGGCTCTGACTGAACTTTCATTTCTGCTATGAGCCTTATTCAAAAAAACAAAAGTATTTCTTTCCCCTTGAAATAAAGCCCGTTCGTAATTCTTTTTTTCTTTGACTGGGAATACATTTTCTTTACGCTCTGCTGTGTAAGTATCACGTTCCCACATTTCTTTTTTTCTATCCAGTAAATTGGCAGCCATCCGAAACAGGGAAATTTTAGGCGGATCGTATCTATCGATTTCCTGCAACTCGTTGAAAGGCTCATAGGCCGATTTATTGATTAGCTTTGTTATATGGCTCATAATATTTCAAAAACACCCGTCTTTTAATACCTTTTATTATATATAAAAAGACAATACTATACAAAAATAAATGACAGGACACATATTGGTCCTGCCATTCTTTTTCTGTCTTAGTAATTTTGTTTTTAGGAATGTTTTTTTAGAAAACACCACCAAAATTGGTTTGTTGTGCCCAGAAACGCTCCAGCATTTTTAATGTCTGATTCATTTCCTTCAAGCGCTCCGGCGTAACTTCCGTGCCTTCGATTTGTCCTTCGTGACGTGTAAACATCTCGGAGACCATATCGCATAGCTCGATACCTTTATCAGATAAGCGCACGCGGATTGAACGCTTGTCATGAACAGAGCGTTCTTGGATGAGATAGCCGTTTTCAACCATCTTCTTTACATTATAAGAAACATTAGACCCCAGATAATACCCCCGAATTGTCAATTCCCCCACGGTCATTTCTTCCTTACCGACATTATATAAGATCATGCACTGGACATTGTTAATGTCCTGCACGCCTTTTTTATCAAGCTCGACTTTGAGCACATCCAAGAAATGTCTGTGCAAGCGCTCGATCAATTGAATTGACTCATAATATGGTGTGTTCACTTTTATCTCCAATTAGTGACTAACATAGTTTTTGTGGACCTTTGAAAAATCATAATAAAGATTTGCCTAAATCACAAAGATAATTTTATATTAGTTTTACTTTAAAAAAACGTAAAAATAGCGATAAAAACCATGTTTTACAATCACTCTTCTTCATTTCCGCAAAAAAGAATGCGTCGAAACCGCTCTAAACAATGGGTTCGGAGCCTTGTAGAGGAAAATTGCCTAAGTATCAATGACTTGATTTATCCGCTTTTTATAGTAGAAGGCAGAGCCATACGGGAAACAATTCCCTCTATGCCCGGTGTTTTTAGACTTTCACAAGATTTACTGATTGAGGAATTAAAATTAATTGAGGATATCGGCATACAAGCCGTTGCTCTGTTTCCGGTTGTTCCGCAAGAGAAGAAAACAGCCGATGGTAAGGAAGCCTATAATGCGAATAATTTGCTTTGTAATACATTACTTGAGATTAAAAAGCATGTGCCAGATATCGGCATTATAACGGATGTTGCCTTAGATCCTTACACCTCGCATGGTCATGATGGCGTAATGAAGGGCGACACAATTGATAATGATGCGACTGTTGAAATCCTATGCAAGCAGGCTTTAGTTCAAGCCAAAGCGGGTGCGGATATTGTTGCACCATCTGATATGATGGATGGGCGTATTGGCGCTATTCGCAAATCACTCGATGATCATAAGAAGACAGATACACTGATTTTATCTTATGCTGCTAAATATGCGTCCAGCTATTACGGGCCGTTTCGTGATGCCGTGCAGTCAAGTTCTTTGCTGAAAGGTGATAAAAAGACATATCAAATGAATCCTGCCAATGCCGATGAGGCTTTGCACGAGGTTGCTTTAGATATACAAGAAGGTGCAGATATGGTTATGGTTAAACCTGGTATGCCTTATCTGGATATAATTTCATCTGTAAAAAAGACTTTTCAAGTACCAACCTTTGCCTATCAGGTTAGCGGCGAGTATGCCATGCTGAGCGCAGCCGCCGAGAAAGGCTGGCTGGATTATCGAGCCAGTATGTTAGAATCTATGCTCTGTTTTAAGCGAGCCGGAGCTGATGCAATCTTAACATATGCCGCCAAGGATATCGCACGTTGGCTATCGAAATAACAAAAATTTAAGGATTAAAATCAAAGGGCAAAACCTCTTTCTTTATATTTCTTAAAAAAAACAGTACAATGAACTATCATTTCTGAGGTGTTGCTTTTTTAAGCACATTTTTTCTGCGTCAATTATTACTGTGTTACCCAGAATATGCTTTTGTAGGGAAAAACATATATGAAACTTCTTGGCGTTTTACTCGTCTTTGGCTGTACTTTTGGTGGTCTAATTATGACTGCCGGTATGGAAAAAGCCATGCACCTGTTGACAGGTGTTATTCTTCCAGCGACTCCCGGTGAAATGGTCATTATTATGGGTTGTGCTATTTCTGCCTTCCTAATTGCCAACACGATGGAGACAGTTAAGGGCACTTTAAAATATTTCGGCGCCCTTGTTAAACCGACAGCTTATAAAAAAGATGATTATGTAGACCTTCTTTCTCTCATGTTTACAATTTTTAAACTGGCTAGAACTAAAGGTTTTCTTGCACTGGAGCAACATGTTGAAAACCCACATGAAAGTGATCTGTTTTCCCAATTCCCCAAATTTCATGCCAATCATCATGCAGAAGAATTCCTGTGTGACTATTTACGGATTATCTCATTAGGGGTTGAAGAGTCATCCAAAATTGGTGGTCTTATGGATAAAGAAATTGCCGAGATGCATGCTCATGAAACCCATCCGGGGCATGCTGTTCATCATATGGCCGAGGGTATACCAGCCCTTGGTATTGTTGCAGCGGTTCTTGGTGTGATTAAGACAATGGCATCTATTTCCGAGCCTCCAGAAGTTCTGGGTAAATTGATTGGCGGTGCGTTGGTCGGTACATTCCTCGGGGTTTGGCTATCATATGGTATTTTTGGTCCTATTTCACAAGCTATGACCGAAAGAGCCGAAAGTGAAACGCTGTATTACAAAGTTATGAAAGTAGGTATGGTCGCTTATCTTGATGGAGCTGCACCACAAGTAGCTGTTGAATTTGCTCGAAAAGTTATCCCTCATAATATACAGCCAAGCTTCGCAGAACTTGAGGAAATTTTGAATGAACTTCCTGCACCTGGTTAATAGTGTCTATGAAAACTATTAGTATACAGATAATAGAGATAAAAGATGGCTACCCAGGCGGAGCTTGGAAAGTTGCCTATGCTGATTTTGTGACAGCTATGATGGCCTTTTTCCTATTGATGTGGCTGCTCAATGTTACGACGGATGAGCAAAAGAATGCGATTTCCAACTTTTTTGATCCAACCCACCCTGCTGTGTCAGATAGCACAAGTGGTGCGGGCGGGGTGATGGGGGGATTGACTATGAGCCCCGAGGGTGCAATGGCCTCTAATCAGAACCCATTAACACCACAACAAGTTAACAAAGAAAGACTTCGCGGCAGTGATTCAAAATCCAAGCCTGCAAATAAACGTCAGAAGGCAGAAAATAATCGCTTCCAAAAAGCCAGTGATAAATTAAAGCAAGCTCTCAATAGTAATGAAAAGCTTAAATCATTAGCCAAGAATGTCCTTATAGATATGACGCCGGAGGGCTTACGAATTCAGATAGTGGATCAGGATAGTGAATCCATGTTCCCGTCTGGTAGTGCACGGATGTATGCAAAAACGGAGGAGCTATTAAAACTCATTTCACAAGCTGTCCTTGATATGCCTAATGAGGTTTCAGTTCGTGGACATACAGATGCGGCGCGCTATTCAGATGGGGCAACTTATACAAACTGGGAACTTTCTGCGGATCGTGCTAATGCCTCACGACGGGTTATGATGGATGGCGGTATTCCAAGTGATCGCCTTAATAATGTTATGGGTAAGGCCGATACGGAACCTTTAGTGGCAGAAAATCCACTTGATCCAAAAAACCGCCGCATTACCATTATTTTGCTCAAAGAGGAATTAACTAATCCGGATTATTATAACGAGAGTGATGATGCAGAAATCCAAGAAGACAATGAGGCTGCGCCAAGACGCCCGCCTATTGGTACTTTCCGTAAAACCCCTGGTGAAGTAGAGTTTCCTTAAATACTTCATTCAAGAAAGTGTTTTTACGCAGCTCTTTGTGAATTATTTTGGTATTTATCGATTAAGGCTTTGGAAACATAAACCGGATTTACGCGTCTCAAATTCGGGCTTTTTGTTGTCCATTCATGTACTTGCTCATAGATTCCAAAGAGCAAATAACCTTGTTCTTCCATGTAGGATTTTAGAATTTCAAACGGAACATGACGGTTATTACCCGGATACATGCCAGCCTCAAGCTCAACAATATCAATTTTTTGTGCCTTTAATAAGTCGCAGGCCCCCTTAAGAACATCCAGATCACGGCCTTCTGTATCAATTTTCAAGAAATCAATATGATCTATGTTTTCTTTCTCACAAAAATGCGTAAGGGTGAAAATATCTACCTCTACAATTTTCTGGTCTTTTGTATCTTCTCCTTCTTCAACAAGGTACGATTGATCAGAGGCCTCTTTGGAGACCATTTGTGCCTTGCTATTTTCCTGCCCAAAGCCAATTTGGAATGCTTTGGCTTTTGGGTCTGCTGCTATATTCTTTTTTAAAGCTTCGAAGGTCGATGGTACTGGCTCAAAACAGTAGATGTTGCTATCTGGATAGTTCTCACGGAATTCTTTAGCTGACTGACCAATATTGGCACCAATATCAAAAATTGTTGTAATCTTGTGACTTGGAAAGGCATCTTGGATGTCAAAACTTGGATCAAGACCTCTGGGCAGGGTACGAAATATTCGTGTTCCGGTTGCTTTTTCAGTGCATATACGCATCATTTTCAAGAATCTCATAAACCTTCTCTCCTCTCAGCTTTAGGTAAGTATTATGCGCAGAAAGCTATAATAATATCAATGCAGATATTACTGGAAGGCTGGCTCGTCAAAACTACGAAGTTTTCGGCTGTGGAGTTTTTCCGGTGATAATTCGCGCAGCAACGCCATGGTTTTCAGGCCTATTTTTAAATGTTGCTCGACACGCTCACGGTAGAAGCTATCAGCCATACCGGGAAGTTTTAATTGTCCGTGTAACGGCTTATCGGAAACACACAGCAGTGTTCCATAAGGTACACGAAAACGAAAGCCGTTGGCGGCGATTGTACCGGATTCCATATCCAGCGCTATCGCCCTGCTCTGGCTAAGCTTTGTGTTTTGCTTTAGATAGGATTTAAGTTCCCAATTGCGATCATCTGTGGTTGCCACAGTTCCGGTGCGCATAACTTTTTTAAGATCGTACCCTTCTTGACCAGTGACATGTGCAACGGCTTGCTCCAGAGCTTGCTGGATTTCTGCGAGGGCCGGAATAGGAATATCCGTGGGCAAAAACTCGTCCAGAATATTATCTTCACGCAAATATCCATGTGCCAGAACATAATCACCCAACCGCTGAGAGTTTCTTAACCCCGCACAATGCCCCAGCATTAGCCAAGCATGTGGGCGCAAAACTGCTACATGGTCAGTAATGGTTTTGGCATTAGATGGCCCTACACCAATATTTACCATAGTAATCCCAGAACCATCAGGTCTTTTTAAATGATACGCTGGCATTTGCGGCAAGCGGGTAATATTATCACCAGCTTGGTCGCTCTCGCCATTAGCTGGAATATTTTTGTTGATAGTTACTTTGTTCCCTGGCTCGACAAAGGCGCTGTAGGCTTTGTTTTCTGCGTAAGTCTCAGGATTATTGCTTGCTCCCATCATCTCGTGACACATCTCTACGAACTGATCGATGTAAAACTGATAATTTGTAAATAGAATATAATTCTGGAAGTGTTCAGGGGTCGTGCCGCAGTAATGCTTGAGGCGCTGGAAACTAATATCTACGCGCGGCGCGATGAATAAGGATAAGGGATGCGCCTCTTCATCGGCTTTCGGTACGTAAGTCGCATTTGCAATCTCATCATCCAGAATATTCAAATCCGGCACATCGAAATATAGCGGTAAATCTGCTACTTGCTCTTCCGTAAGATCCTTTTCAAGATGAAAGCTTTCGCCAAGCCCAAAGTGCAGCGGTATGGGCGTTGTGCTTGTTCCGATTTCGACTTGGATATTATGATTTTTTATTAGCAACCTAATTTGCTCTTTATAATATAGTTCAAAAAAATCAGGCCGCGTCAGTGTTGTCATATAGGTACCGGGCCTTGAGGCGAAGCCATAGGAAAAACGGCTATCACTGCGGCGGGCCGCTTTGGTTGTAATTTTGATATAAGGATAATAAGCCCGCACCTTCTTCGCCTTATCCATATCAGCACAATAAACATCAAAACAATCCCGTAAATATTCGGTATTGGCGTTGTATATTTCCTTTATGTAATCAAAGGCAGATTCTGGATCTTTGAAACGTTTGGGTTTTAGAATTATTGCTTTTTTTGACATACGCTATTATGCAGCTTTCAGTGTTAAAAAATCACAAATTTTTTTAGCAAAATACGCAGTCTAAAATTATAAATCAGTTAATTACTCCAACCCCATCAAAGAACGGGCATAATCTTTTGCAGAAAATGGTTGTAGGTCATCAATCTGCTCGCCAACGCCAATTGCATGAACCGGAATACCATATTGATCGGCCAACCCAACAAGAACGCCGCCTTTGGCAGAACCATCAAGCTTGGTGACAATCAGACCAGAAACATTGACAGTCTCTTTGAAAGTATCCAGTTGTGAGAATGCATTTTGGCCCGTTGTGGCATCCAGAACAAGCAAGGTTGCATGCGGCAGGTTTTCATCCTTCTTCTTCAAAACGCGGGTGATCTTACTCAATTCTTCCATCAAATTAGCCTTGTTTTGCAAGCGCCCAGCCGTATCGATCATAAGAACGTCATACCCCTCTTTCTCGGCCTTTTCGTAAGACTCAAAGGCAACCGAAGCTGCATCTGCTCCTAAATCTTTTTGATAAAGTTCCGCGCCGGAACGCTTTGTCCATTCAGCTAGTTGCTCGATCGCTGCGGCCCGAAAAGTATCACCAGCAGCCACCATCACCTTCAGGCGTTGGGATTGTCGAAGGTAATTGGCGTATTTTCCAATCGTCGTTGTTTTTCCCGTGCCATTCACACCACAAAAAAGTATCACAAACGGGCCTTTTTCAGGTTTTTCTATATTCAGGAATTTTGCAACAGGCGATAACACATCTTCGATATTCCCAGCCAGAGCTTCTTTAATTTCTTCTTCACTGACTTCTTTACCAAAACGATCTTTTGAGAACGCTTCGATGACCTTAGCAGCAGTCTTGGGACCTAAATCAGCGGCGACAAGCACCTCTTCCAGATTATCCAGACTTTCCTGATCCAGCTTTGATTTGGTAAGGACATCACCAATACCTTTGGTAATCTTAGTGGTAGATTTGCTTAGGCCTTTCGTCAGGCGAGAAAGCCAGCCCCCCTCATCTGAATGATCAGAAAGATCTTCTTGCTCCCTGTAATCATCCATACTGCCATGGCTGGGAACGGGAATTTCATCCAACTCATCGAGAATATCTGTTTCACTTTCTTCAAGTTCGGATTCACGTAAATCCTCAGAGATATCAGCATTATCCTGATCCGTAGAAGGTTCTAGCTCGGGCTCACCTTCTGGATGCAGCAACTTTTCATCGCGTTGCTCTTCATCTAGACGATCTTCGCTTTTTTTCTTACGCCAAAAAACCATGTTCATCACCCTATTTCTTTTGAAGTGAGATTTATTTCTAGCACAGCTGGCATCAGATAAAAATAACGAAAATCAAGAAAAGCGACAGATTATTGTTCAGGCTCTGGTTTACCTTCAATAGTGCAAAGAGATAGCTTTAAGGCCTTAAACAAAGATACTCTGTCGGCATGGCCAAGTTCATTGTCTTCTTCAAAAGCATCAAAGATATCTTGCCTATCTTTTTGAGTAAAAAGTTGAGTATAATTCGTAATCTCTATGAAGTTTCTATCAGCAAGCATTAAGGTAACCGCAACTAAGTGCGCCGATGCTACACCGCCTCCTTCATTTTCATTTGCAAGTATTTTTCTGCACTCAATTGATGATTGGGTTTTTTCCCATTCAGCCTTGGTCATCATATCCAATATTGTTTGAATATAAGTGTTACTATCATAATTTTTGTCTGCAGGCATCAAGGATTCCAAAATAGCCGCCGCATCACTTTTATAAATGCGTTCGTAGAATGCTTTGGCTTTTTCTCTACTTATATCATCCAGAGACAATGTATTTCCAGAATCTTTATAATCCTGCCATTCCTTACTTTTCATAGATGAAATTTTCTTGCATAGTGCAGAGAAATCCATTTCGCTATGCTCTGCCATGTCCAAATTATTGTTTTGATAGTCGGGAAAACAAAATTCATAATTAGCTCGCCGTGATTCCTTTTGCCAAAGAAGGAACTCCATACGCTCTTCTTGTTCTTCGGAGGATATTTTATCAGGCCAAAGTGCATCCATTTTCTGACGAAACCCGTCTTCAGGGATATGGAGTATACCTATGGCTTCTTTAAATTTATCATCAATCATAGTATTTGTATTATGCCGCTATGAGTTCGTTATCTTTTATCAAATCAGATGTTTTTATCTTTGTAATCTGCCCAATATCATACACGCGAGATAATTGCACAGGCAAGAAATTAGAGGCGCGCCCTATATTGCCTTTTTCGACAACGACTTCCATTTCTTTGTTAGTGTTTCTTTGAAGCATAGATTGTAGCTGCTTTTCACCCAACTCACGTAATCTGGCTGCACGTTCCTTGCGTAGCGGTGGATGAACTTGCGGCATTTTGGCTGCTGGCGTGCCTTCGCGCTCGGAATACGGGAAGACGTGCAAATATGTGATATCGCATTCCTCGACGATACGCATAGTGCTTTCGAACATCTCATCAGTTTCAGTTGGAAAACCAGCGATGATGTCCGCACCAAATGCTATATCAGGACGCAAGTGCCTTGCACGTTTGCAGACATCAATCACATCTTGCCTTAAATGCCTGCGCTTCATACGCTTGAGGATCATGTCATCACCTGCTTGAAGTGATAAATGCAAGTGCGAGCAAAATCTTGGCTCTTCCGCGATCAAGCACCACATATCATCATCAATTTCTACAGGATCAAGTGAGGATAGCCTTATACGTGGCAAGTCGGGTATAAGCGCCAAAACGCGGCGGATCATTTGCCCTAATGTGGGCTCACCCGGGAGGTCGTGGCCATAGGATGTCACATCTACGCCTGTGAATACGATTTCATTATAGCCCTGCTCTACCAAGTGCTTTACATGCTCGGTGATTACGCCAATCGGCACTGAACGGGAATTCCCCCTGCCATAAGGGATAATACAAAAGGTGCAGCGATGATCACAGCCATTTTGCACTTGCAGGAACGCGCGCGCATGATCTTCGTAGCCGTCAATTAAGTGGCTGGCGGTTTCCGTCACCGACATAATGTCATTAACCAGAATTTTTTCATCACTCTCCAGCCCCCAGCTCTCGGCCTTGAGCTTTAAATCATTGCCGATGATCTGGTCAACTTCATCCATTTGTGCATAGGTATCAGGGGTAATCTGAGCGCTGCATCCTGTCACGATGATTTTAGCGTTGGGATTTTGTCTTTTGGCCTTGCGGATGGCTTGGCGTGCCTGACGCTCGGCCTCTTTGGTTACTGCGCATGTATTAAAGATAATCGTGTCTTCAAGGCCTGCGTTTTTGGCATGATCCTTCATCACCTCGGATTCATAGAAATTGAGGCGGCAACCAAAGGTCTGGACTTGTGGGTCGTTGTTCTTGCTCATAACGGCTTTTGAGTATTCTATGACACGGTAAAAAGTCAAGAAAATTGAAATAAGGAGAGTTAGGGTGTTGTCCAGCCATTTACTACTGATGACTCTATATGAAGTGCTTCCCGCATTTTTCCTCTGGAGGTGTTATCTAAATTAAATTGATCTGCTAATTCATTCACCAAACGCACTTTTGAACCATTATCAAGCCCTTGGCTAATGACCGGAAGCAATCGTAAATCATCATCAGTAATACTCCCTTGAAGGTCAGCTCGCTCAAAAGCCTGATTTAATATTGTTTTTGCTGTATCATATTTAATCTGCGATACGTTTCTTTCACTGGCTACTTTGGGCTTATCTAAAGCCTTATAATCGCCAACTGTAGTATTCAAGAGGTCAAATAAAACCTCCTGATACTCGCGAATATCTTCAAAATTATTAGGTTTACTGCTTCTATATTGGAACTCGCACCATTCGCGAGCTTTCTGTTGCATTTCTTCCGTCAGCGGCGTCGTAAAACCCTTTCGTTCAAAATCCATCCATCGTATTTTATCAAAGCCCAAGACTCTCTGACGCAATCGGTTAAACCCATCCCGCTCTTCCTGCTCAAGCTGCTCTGCATTTTTATCGCCGGAAATAAAACGCTCTATCTTTTCTTCCAGAACTTGTTCACGCCATTCCAGAAATTTTTTTCGATTGTTTTCCCAATCAGAGGGCCCGTATGCCATTTATCACTCTATATTTTATTATTTTACAGAAGAATATTATAATAATAGTTATCTAATATTGCAAAAACTATATAGTCTACGCCTTAAGATATTTGACAAGTTACCATAGTGTCGCTTAAAATTAAGCTCAAACTAATATAAAGGTGATAATTAGGGTGATTTATAATGGCGAGCGATCCTCCTTTTACAAAATTTAATCGTTATTCTGGCGGCAGAATGGATAGTCGGCGGACGGACAATTCGGTTACTGTGCCCATTGATATTCAGAATGCAGCCATCACTCATGCCGCCATGTTATTAAGTGATATAGACAGAAGTGATCTAAGTCAGCCATCTACAGCTGATGAACTTTTTGAACAAATGAACGAGTTTTTAAAGCAAGCCCATATGGATGAGGAGCTTGTTGTTCCGAGTAAAAATAGTCTACGTGGTTTTATCCAGACAACTCTGGATACGGCGCTAGAAAAAATTAATGCTGATGAAGCTGCAAATGTCATTGATGCGGGTATGGCTGGGGCGCTTGAGACGGAAGCGATTTCTGCAATTCGTGATATAGGTCAACCAAGACACCAACGCGAAGGCAATTATCCCGAGCTTGATCATAAAATGGAAAATGGCACTGTTGCTCTATCTGATGAGGGGCAAACTACTTTTATTAGAGAATTACAAGACTTCATAAATGAGCAATATAAAAAACAAAGACGCATTGCCCCAAGTCTCACAAAGCAGCCAGAATTACTTTCCGAGATTATTGATAATGCCTGTGAAACAGCTTATCACCATATTGTCGAGAGCGTCGCCAGAGAAATTGAGGCTGATGTTTTTACAAAGCTGCATAACGGCATTCGCCAAGAAAGCATGGTTCTTGCTACACCGGCAGAGCTTAGTGGTATATTTACTGATGCTGATCAAGCAAAAAGCCCAGTGAATGCTCTTATAAAAGAATCTATGCCACAAGAACTGTCCAGAGCGCATGATGATCAATTCAGACAAGATGTCGCTAATCAACTGCATAGAAATTACGTGGAATCACTAAAACAAGTATTGTCTGTGCAATCTGCCGAAACGTTGGAACCTGAAACCTGATCAAGAAATCAGTGTTCCATCAAAAACATGGACAGCAGGGCCAGTCATCATGATATGACCGCGCTTGTCTTGCTCCATAAAGAGTGATCCACCATCCAGAATTATCTCGGAATCTTTACCGATTAAACCACGATGAATAGCGGCCGCATGCACGGCGCAAGCACCTGAGCCACAAGCCAGCGTAAAGCCACAGCCTCGCTCCCATGTAATTTGGCGTAAAGCGGATTGCCCCCCTTTATCCGCAGAGCGCAATTCCACAAACTCGACATTGGTTCTATTTGGGAACAAGTCATGATTCTCAACCGCAGAGCCTATATTTTCTAGTGTACGCTCGATCGCAGCCAGATCATCGACAAAAAACACGCAATGCGGATTGCCCATATCAACTGAGACAGGATTTTCAAGACCGCCTATACTAAGGTCTATATCTTGTATACCCTTTGGGCTACCCATATCAACCTGAATAAGATCACCGACTTTGCGGCATTCGAGGACGCCATAAGTGACCTCGATTTTGCATTCATCATAGCCTGTTTCATTCATGATAATTTTCGCCACGCAGCGGCTGGCGTTCCCACAAGCACCGCTTTCTGATCCGTCTGCGTTGAAGTAACGCGCAAAGACATCGGCTTTTTCAGATGGCTCAAGGATTGTAACCAGATCACACCCTACGCCAAAGCGCCTATCGGCCAGTTGCTCTATCTGATCTTCGGACATGAAGATGTCTTCCTGACGTGCGTCAAGAATTACAAAATCATTCCCCAGCCCATGCATTTTTCTAAATTTCATAACGCACCATAGTTATTTACAGCTTAACTTAATTAATAATCCAGTTTCATTACAAGATTATTCTCGACCGCCTTGTTTGCCATGTCCAAAAATACAGAAAATCCAAACTTAGCTGCATCCTCTAAATTTCCTGTGTCACTTGGGCCGTTATCTCGCCACTCGGTTATGATCTGCGCATCCGCTTTCCACGTTTTATCGTTTAGCTCCAAAAGCTCTTGTTCCAATTTCATGACAGACCCAATCATAGTTTCTTGACCTGTCGCATCTTGAGTCCCAAAACAAAAAATAAATTCTTCAGGAATCCATAGCTGAACATCTCTTAATAATGCGGGATAAGTTGTTTTAAATGTCGCTTCTGTGCTTCGATTAAGTGCCTCATCAGTATTTAAATCTTTTACACACTTTTCTGGTGGTACAAGATCATCATGTTCGGAATACGCAGCCCACAGCAATAATGAACAATAACCATCCCAATCAGGTTTATCTGTAAAATACTGAGATTCTGGTGTTTCGTCCCAGTTGAATTCAAGTTTTTCATTATCCTTTAAAGACCCTTTTATTCCTTCTCTGATCGAATCTCTCCAACTGATGATTATAGGTCTAGCCTCTTCCTGACTTATATTTTCCGGATTGTTTTGATAAACCACCTGAAAATCATAGCCCGCCGCTCTGGCTGCTTTTTGTGCTATTAACTCCCAATCGCGTGCGTAATATCTAGACAAAGAGCCAACATATATATCCAATCCCATAACCTGTCCTTTTCATTTTTTGTAAATTGTTTTTAGCACAAACAAGATACGAGACAAGCTGCAAGAAAGGTTTTGGCCTCTTTTACCTTGACATTCATAAGGCTAGCGGTTACTTTCTGCCAAATTTTCACTGGCAGTATTGATTTGTCAGTGCCCGCGCTCTCTCGGGGAGCAGGTACACCGCACTCGGCGAAGTAACGCTCAGTGTGGCTAATTTGGTTATGGATAAGTGATTAAGAGGAACAATGTTCGACTCTTTGAGTGAAAAACTTGGTGGTGTATTTTCTAAGCTGCGCGGTAAAGCAAGCTTAAGTGAGAATGATGTTATGGCAGTTGCGCGGGAAATCCGCATTGCCTTGCTGGAGGCTGATGTTGCCTTGCCAGTGGTAAAAGACTTTGTCGCAAGCATCAAAGATAAGGCCGTTGGTCAAGAGGTGATCAAGGGCGTCAATCCGGGGCAGCAAGTCATCAAGATTGTGCATGATGCTCTGGTGGAAATGCTGGGCTCAGAGAGTTCCGATCTGCAATTTGCCTCCTCCCCTTGTGCGTATTTGATGGTTGGTTTGCAAGGGTCTGGTAAGACCACATCAACAGCGAAAATTGCTAAAATCCTGACCGATAAACAGAATAAAAAAGTCCTGATGGCTTCGCTCGACGTGTACCGTCCGGCAGCGCAGCAACAGCTTCAGGTTCTAGGCGAGCAGACATCTATTGCCACCCTGCCGATTGTTGAAGGTGAAAAGCCATTAGCTATTGCCAAGCGTGCGATGGATACGGGCAAGAGAGAAGGCTACGATGTCGTTATGCTCGACACCGCTGGTCGTCTATCCATTGATGAAGAGTTGATGAAAGAGCTTGAGGATATTAAAGCCTTTGCCAAGCCCGTTGAGACGATGCTGGTTGCCGATGCGATGACGGGGCAGGATGCCGTCAACACGGCAGAGATTTTCAATAACCGCATTGATATTACAGGCATTATGCTCACCCGCGTTGATGGTGATGCGCGCGGTGGTGCGGCGATGTCGATGAAGGCCGTCACGGGTAAGCCTGTGAAGCTAATCGGGGTTGGCGAAAAATGGACTGAGGTGGAGACCTTCCACCCAGAGCGTATTGCAGGCCGTATTCTTGGTATGGGTGATGTGGTTTCCTTGGTGGAGAAAGCTTCGGAGACTGTCGATCAGGAAGAAGCCATGAAAATGGCGCAGAAGATGAAAAAGGGTCAGTTCGACTTTAATGATCTTCTTGCGCAAATTCGTCAGATGAAGAAAATGGGCGGCATGGGGTCTTTGATGAAGCTTATGCCTGGTCTTGGCGGGATGAGTGGCAAGCTCGAAGAGATGGGTATGAATGATGATCTCGTGAAGAAGCAAGAAGCTATTATTCTTTCGATGACGGCCAAGGAACGCGCTAAGCCTGAGCTCTTGAATGGTTCGCGCAAGCGCCGTATTGCGGCTGGTTCTGGTACAACCGTGCAGCAAATTAATATGCTGGTGAAGCAGCAAAAACAAATGCAAGTCATGATGAAGAAGATGCGCAAAATGGGCAAAGGCCAAATGATGGGCATGATGAAGGATATGATGGGCGGCAAGGCTGATGAACTTGAAATGATGGCGGGGAGTATGGACCCTGAAGGATTAGGCGCGGAGATGTTAGAAAAGGATCAAGGCGCTTTGGGTCCTAACCCGTTTGCCGGGGGTGGTAATCCACTTGCCGGTATGGGTGGTATGGGCGCAGGCGGCCTACCGGGACTTGGCGGTCAAGGCGGGATGCCTCAATTACGCGGTGGAACGAAGAAGAACCGGAAGAAAAAGAAAAAATAGATGAGAGAAGCAACAGCAGCAGATTTTGATCTTGTTTACGACATCTATATGGATGAGAGCGTAAACCCCTTCATGCGCTATGAGCCTATGGATAAGGATTTGTTTCTGGAGGCGTTTGATGATCTCATGAGCCGTGATTATTTCTGGATCTTCCAGAATGATAAAGGGCAGGATTGCGGCATGGGCTCGGCGGTACTTTATGACGGACGCTTGGGGCATGTTGCAGAAATTCGAAGCCTTGGCATTAAAAAAGAAGCGCAAGGCAAAGGGCTTGGTCGCCGCGTCATGGGTGAGATAGTTTCGGCTCTAATGGATAAAAATATTGAGCGCATCCAGCTCTTCGCCGAGAGCGACAATGAGAATGGCCTTAAGTTTTATGATAGCCTAGGCTTTGAACGCGAAGGCGTGATGAAGAATTATTTCCAGCGTGGCGACGGTCACTACGTTGATGAAATTGTTTTTGGTTTAACTGACTTTGACCGCTTTAGAAACTGATTTTGAACGCTTATTGAAGGAGAAAGAAAATGGCACTAGCAATCAGATTGTCTCGCGGGGGACGCAAAAAACGCCCGTTTTATCGTATCGTTGTAGCGGATAAACGCATGCCGCGCGATGGTCGTTACATTGAAAGACTTGGGACTTATAACCCTTTGCTTAATAATGATAATGACAACCGTGTTCAGCTTGTTGAAGACCGCATTAAATATTGGCTAGACCAAGGCGCGCAGCCATCAGAGCGCGTTGCGAAGTTTTTGGGCCAAGCTGGTATTATCGACATGCCTGAAACACCTATTCGTCCAAAGAAATCTGAACAGTCTGAAAAGACTAAGCTGAAGATTGCCGACAAGCAGGAAAAGCTGCAAGCTGCTAAAGAAGCCGCTGAAGCTGCTGAAGCCGAAGCAAAGGCCGCTGCAGAGGAAGCCGCTGCTGCGCCAGCTGAGGAAAAAGCACCAGCCGAGGAGCCTGCTGCTGAAGCCGAAGCTCCTGCGGAAGAAGAAAAGCAAGACTAACTGGGTCTTATCCCCTGCCCTGATTTTTCATGGCGGGGGATTTTTATCTTATGGCAGACAAACGTATTTGCATTGGTAAAATAACAGCTCCGCATGGCATCAAAGGATTGGTAAAAATCCTTCCCCTATGCGAAGACACATCCCTATTAAACGGCGCAGTCTATACGGATGAGCAAAATCACGACACGATCGAGATTAAGCTTAAGAATAAATCCGGCAAATATATCCTTGCAGAAATAGCAGGAATTACCTCTCGTGAAGACGCAGAAAACAGCCGATGTTCTCTATTCGTTTCACGTGAAACGCTTCCCGATCTCTCAAGCAACGATGAATATTACGTAGATGACCTAAAAGGCTTGACCGTAAAGAGCCAAAATAATGAAGAAATAGGCAAGGTTATTGATGTGCAAAATTATGGCGCTGGCCCCCTGCTAGAAATTCAGCCAAAATCGGCTAATTCCTACTTCCTACCCTTTCGTGATGAGAACATAGTGGACGTTGATTTAGAAAGCGGTATTGTTATTGTGCAAAACCAAGATGATTTTATTTTATGAAGATCAACTATTTTATATTTGACTTTGATGGTGTGGTTGCGGATACGGAAGATGTCTTCGCCAAGTTTGACTGCCAGATCATCAGCGAATATCTTGCAAAAGCAGGTTTTGACCACACAATTCCTTATGAAGAAATGCGAGGTTTGGCAGGCATACCGGGTGAAGAGAAATTCTGCCGTATATGTCATAACCATAATATTGATCCAGAGCCACTCGCAGAAAGTTTCACGAAAGAGCGTACAAAACGCAGAAAATCACTGTTTGAGAACCATCCAGTTTCCCTTGGTAAAAACTTAAGGCAATTTTTAGCACAAATAGATGGGCGTTTTGCGCTAGCGACGAATAAAGAAAAGCATAAATTGGATAATGACATAAAAGTTATGGGGGTAGATGCTCTTTTTCCGACTATGGTGAGTTGCGATCCGCCATTACGTCGCAAGCCAGAACCCGATGTTATTATAGAGGCTATGAAACGCCTTAATGCCCAGCCAAAGAAATGCGCCTATATTGGCGACAATGTATCTGATATTAAAGCGGCTATTGCAGCTAACGTTACCCCTATTGGCTTTGTTATTGATAGTGTAATTGACAAAGAAGCACATGGCACAAAATTAAAAGATGCTGGTGCCGCCATGATTATCAGTGACTTTACAGACTTACTGCCTTACAAATAGATCTATGAGTAAATCACCTTGGCACGTTAATATCCTTACTCTTTTTCCCGAGATGTTCCCGGGTAGTTTGGGGCAATCCTTATCCGGTAAGGCTCTTGAAAAGGGCTTATGGTCATATGATACCGTTAATATGCGTGATTTTGGGCATGGCGTACATAAGGCTGTTGATGATACGCCTTTTGGTGGAGGGGCCGGTATGGTTTTGCGCGCCGATGTGCTTGAGGATGCCCTGCTCTCTTTACCTCATAAGGCTGCTAAGAACATCTATATGTCACCGAGGGGCAAACCATTGACTCAAAACAAGGTTACTGAGCTTACTAAGATACCGGAAATAACCATTCTATGCGGACGCTATGAAGGTGTTGATCAACGCTTGCTGGATGCGCATAATTTTGAAGAAGTCAGTATTGGCGATTATGTTCTTTCAGGCGGGGAGCCTGCCGCTATTATCCTAATGGATGCGTGTATTCGTCTTTTGGACGGGGTAATGGGGAACACGCAAACCCCTGATGAAGAAAGTTTTTCCAACGGTTTGCTGGAATATCCTCATTATACAAAGCCTGCAAGCTGGACGGATTCCAGTGGCGCTCAACATGATGTGCCGGAAGTCCTAACATCAGGCCATCACAAGAAGATTGCGCAGTGGCGCAAAGAGCGCTCCGAAGCGATTACAAAGCAAAACAGGCCTGACCTTTGGGAAATCCATAAAAACAAAGAAAAGAGCTTGTAAATTGGCGTAAAATCCTATACAAGGACGCCAACTCATTAGAGTTATCCATAAAAAGAGAATTGAGCCGCCGGGCTTTTATAGTGAAAGCTTCGAAATCGGGCTCTGAGAAAAAGGATTAAAGAAGATGAATACATTACAGAAATTCGAAGCCAAGCAACTTGCAAAGCTTCAAGAAGCAAAGCAAGTTCCTGCGTTTTCACCAGGGGACACAATCAAAGTTAACGTGAAAGTTAAAGAAGGGACACGTGAGCGTATTCAGGCTTATGAAGGCGTTTGTATTGCCCGTGGCGGTTCAGGCGTGAATGAGACTTTTACAGTCCGTAAAATCAGCTATGGCGAAGGTGTTGAGCGTGTATTTCCACTTTGGAGTTCACGTGTTGACTCAATTGAATTGGTGCGCCGTGGTTCTGTTCGTCGTGCGAAACTTTACTACCTTCGTGATCGTCGCGGTAAATCTGCCCGTATCACAGAGCGTACAACTGGTCACGGTATTGAAGCCAGACCAGAAAAAGAGAAGAAGGCTCCTAAGACTAAGGCTAAAAAAGAAGCTAAGAAGTAATTACTTCTGCCTTTATTGGAATTTAAAGAGAGCGGCGCGTTTATTCGGGTCGCTTTTATTTTGCATATTTGTAACAGAACACTAAAAATCTTCGAATATTTTGGTAAGACCTATCCATTCAAAGCAGGAGGATGCCATGCTTGTAACCCCATTATATGCGGCTGTATTTGCGTTGATTTACGTGTATCTGTCTATTCGTGTGTATAAGCTGACGAACCAGAATGGTATATGTCCTGTCGGTGAAGAAAAATCCAAGATTGCGGCGGAAATTGCCAAGCATCAGAGCTTCTCCGAGTTTGTAGTTCTGGGCTTGATCCTGTTTTTCTTTCTGGAGATCTCCGGCGGGCCGCAAGTTCTGGTGCATGTTGCCGCTATAGCACTTGGTGTCGGGCGCTTAATGACCTCGTGCAGTTCCTGTCAGGAAAGCGCCACAAAGAAATATGAGAAGTTGGGGCCAGCCCTAAGCTATACTTCTATTGTGGCAGTATCCTTTGGAATCCTGTATTTCCGCTATTTCTAGCTTTCGTTTTGCAAGATCGCCTTGATTTCCTCGGTCATTGTGCCGACTTTATCCTTCGTGGAATAAAGCTTGATCAGATTATTTTCAGGCGACATGAAATACATGAAAGATGAGTGATCCATCATATATTCATCCATCATCTCGTTTTCAACTTTGCTGGCATAGACCTTAAAGGAATCCTTGACCGCATCAATTTGTTCTTGAGAGCCTGTAAGTCCGACAAGTTTCGGGTGGTATTGCTCAACATAGGCTTTGATAATCTCTGGCGTATCGCGTTCGGGGTCGATAGAAATCAGCATGGGCTGGACCTTATCTTCCAACTCACCAAGACCTTCCATGATTTTAGCCATGCGGCCTAATTCGGTTGGACACACAGCTGGACAATAGGTGAATCCAAAGAAGATCAGCTTGTACTGATCTGCGTAGTTTTCTTGTGTTACGGTCTCACCATCCTGATTAACAAGCTCAAAATCCCCACCAAGTTCGGGTACGCCCAAAGACATCCCCGTGGCCTTGGCTTCTTTCTTTTCCTCGGGCATTTCGATAACACCGCCAGCCAATTCCTGAGTCTTTTGATATTGTGTGATCCCCACACCGATCAACACACCAATCATGGCAAAGAAAACAAGTCTTAGATATCTGTTTTTCATGACGTCATCCCTTCTTAGATTTCATCAGTATTATTTCGCTGCGACACCTTGACAATTCGCACCGTAAAAGTAAAGCTGCTTTATTCAATTTACAGCCTTAGGGGTGCATATTTTGCTGAGATTATACCCTTGGAACCTGATGGTTAAAACCTGCGTAGGAAAAGGAAAAACGCTATGCCGCATATAATTGTTGAATACTCGAAAAACCTAGAAGAGCTTTTTGATCTGCCCGATATGCTGATTGACATGCATGAGGCTTTGGCCGGAAAAGGCATTGAAAAGACGCGCATTAAAACCCGCGGCATTAGCATAGACCATGCGATTGTAGGCGATACAGGGCATGAGGGCGCGATGATGCATTGCACCCTACTCTTACTAGAGGGGCGCGACATCGAGACCAAGAAAGACTACGGCGATGCCCTTCATCATGTCATGAGCCACAAGGTTGCCAATATCATTGATCACTGCGCCGTGACGCTGGAAATTCGCGATATGGATCGCGATACGTATTATCTATAAAAAATCATTGAAATATAATTATAAGTAAAGGCGGTTAGTTATGTCCCCCAAAGACCTCCCCACAACCCAGAATAATGTTTGCCCATCCACAACACATGTGACGCGCGGCCCCTTGTCGGCCTCCAAGAAAGTTTACGTTGGCGAGCTGGGCGTGCCCATGCGCGAGATATCCCTTAGCAATGGCGAGAGTATCACGGTTTATGATACATCTGGCCCTTATACGGATGAAGCCCAAGAGCTGGATATCATGGCGGGAATTCCAAAGAAGCGCCTTGAGTGGGTGCTGGAGCGCGGCGATGTCGAGCATGTTGAGGGACGTAAAGTCAACCCGCTGGATAATGGCTATAAGAGTGAAGAGCAACTGGCGAACCGCAAGGTCAAGCATGAGAAATTTCCGGCTTCTCCGGAAAAGCCTTTAAGAGCTAAATCTGGAAAGAATGTCAGCCAGATGCATTATGCGCGTCAGGGCATCATCACCAAGGAGATGGAATATATTGCCATCCGCGAGAACCAGCGCCGTGAGGCTGTGCATAGCTATGCCAAGGCTGGAGAGAGTTTTGGTGCGAATGTGCCGGAGTTTATTACCCCTGAATTTGTCCGCAAGGAAGTCGCCGAAGGTAGAGCGATTATCCCCGCCAATATCAACCACACGGAATTAGAGCCGATGATTATCGGGCGGAATTTCCTCGTGAAGATCAATGCGAATATCGGGAACTCGGCTGTGACATCATCCATTGGTGAGGAAGTTGATAAGATGGTCTGGGCGACGCGCTGGGGTGGTGATACGGTGATGGATTTATCCACGGGTAAGGATATTCACGATACGCGCGAGTGGATTATCCGCAACTCCCCTGTTCCCATTGGCACTGTGCCGATTTATCAGGCGCTGGAGAAAGTGGACGGGATTGCCGAGAATCTGACTTGGGAGATTTTCAAGGACACGTTGATCGAGCAAGCCGAGCAAGGGGTGGATTACTTCACCATCCATGCAGGCGTGCGCATTGGCTATATCCCCTATACGAAGAACCGTGTGACGGGGATTGTGTCGCGCGGTGGCTCGATCATGGCGAAATGGTGTATGGCGCATAGGCAAGAGAGTTTCCTTTATACGCATTTCGAGGAGATTTGCGAGATTATGAAAGCCTATGATGTGAGCTTCTCTCTGGGTGATGGCCTAAGACCCGGCTCGATTGCGGATGCGAATGACAAAGCGCAATTTGCGGAGCTGGAAACGCTGGGCGAGTTGACCAAGATTGCGTGGAAACATGATGTGCAAACGATGATCGAAGGGCCAGGTCACGTGCCGATGCATTTGATTAAGGAGAATATGGATAAGCAACTTAAGGAATGTCACGAAGCGCCGTTTTATACGCTGGGGCCGCTGACGACCGATATTGCGCCCGGTTATGATCATATCACGAGCGGGATCGGCGCGGCGATGATTGGCTGGTTTGGCTGTGCGATGCTGTGCTATGTCACGCCGAAGGAGCATTTGGGTCTGCCCAATCGCGATGATGTGAAAACGGGTGTGATTACCTATAAGATTGCGGCGCATGCGGCTGATCTGGCGAAGGGACATCCGGGGGCGCAGTACCGCGATGATGCTCTGTCCCGTGCGCGCTTTGATTTCCGGTGGGAGGATCAGTTTAATCTCGGCCTAGACCCTGACACCGCCCGCAAGTTCCATGATGAAACCCTGCCCGCCGCCGGTGCGAAGCATGCTTCGTTTTGTTCCATGTGCGGCCCTAAATTCTGCAGCATGAAAATCACGCAGGAGGTACGGGAGTTTGATGGGGTTGTGGATGATGGGGAGAACCGGAAGGTGGGTTGATGGACGCGGAAGACCAAGGTAATTTTCTTTCATTTTTCTTGGCTATTTTAAGCGCAAGTCTTATTGCATGGTCTATATGCATTTTACAATTTGAACTCCCACCTATTGAAAAATATATATCCAGCCTTGAAGAAAAATATAGTAAAAAGCAAGTAATTATAGATAAAGGGAGTCAACTATGGCAAATTACTGGACAAAGAATTCAAAGCGTAAAAATATTGCTAACTATTATTAATCACGGCAAGCCTAATAGTGTTTCAAAATCCACATTAGTTGACGCTGAGATTGAGATGACTGATGCTCTATTACAAAGGTATTATTTAGCACATAATGATAAATACGAAGACGCACTTGATGAGCAAAAAAAACGTGCACAAATAAAAAATACAATCCGTTCATTAGTACATAACGCTATTTATGGCGGAGCAGAACATGATAAAGCATTAGTAAAATACCAAAACCAACTTGTTGATGATTATTTTGATATCATGAACGTTGTTGCAAAAGAGAGAGATAAATTTAAAAAACAAATACATGAAAAAAGTATTGAGGTAAGAAAACTAAGAGACCGTTCTACATATATACAAATCATTTCTATATTCATATCTTTATGTGCGGCAAGATTGCTTGAATTTAGGTCTCTAGGAAACAAAATCTACAATTTTCTAAGAAATTTGAGGCAATAGTTAATAATCACAAACTACTCTCAGGGCTATCATTCGGGTTGGTGGGGGTGGATTGTGCTTGCGGCTGCGCGTCGGCTTGTGGAGCGTTATCCCGTATCAGGGCTTTAACCTCTGGCATAAACTCTCTGAAATTATGTGCGGTGTCCCTGTCTTTTGAATCGGAGTCCAGCAAGATGAGCTGCGTGTTCGGATTATATTGGCTGAGCTCGCTATGGCGTTGTTTTCCGACGCGACGATAGGAGCGCATGGATGAGAGAATAAAATTCGTCGGGCAGTCAATCCCTTCGGGGCACTCCTTTCCCGCCAATGTCGGGTCCAGCAGCGTCAGTTGCGATAAATTATGATTGGGCGCGGCCATCAAAGCGCCTGCTCCACCTGCACTATGGGCGATGATTTCGAATTGCTCTGGTTTATAGATATCATAATCGGCGTAATAGCCTTCAACGACACTATTCACCGCATCTTTGAAGTTTGAAAATACATTTTCGGGGTCGGCCTCATTCAGCTTTACCCCTGTCATATCAGGCAGGACCGTCGCCGCACCGCGCTCCATTGCTCCTCTGCGTAAATTTTGCATCAGATCATCAGAGGGCTTCATGTCAAAGCCTGAGAAGATAAAGGCTAGAGTGCTCGGGTTTTCGGGGATTATGACATGGCTTCTGATCCCGTTATAATCGACCAGTTTTTCTGTAACTTTATCGCTCATATTGCAAGTCCCATGGTATTAATAATTCTTGTTCGTGCATAGGATTTATTAGCTCTTCCTCGTTTAGCTCTTCTCCGCTTAGATCAGGCCTAGATATTGCGGGCGGCGCTAAATCTGTGACCAAGCGTCTTATTTCCGGCAGAACTTCGCGGAAACAATGTCCGGTCTCAAAATCTTTTTTAGTATCAAACTGTGTATGTGTATTATGTTGATTGTTATCTCTCAGCCGTTTATAGAGGTTTGCGCCGGAACGCTCGCAGGGTAAATAGGATGACGTAATAATATGCAAAGGGCAATCAAGCCCCCGTCCCCATTCTGGCGGCACGATTGTCATATCAAGCAGCGTTAATTGTGATAGGTTGTAATCCTTGGCATTGTGTAAGGATGCAGCAGCTCCCGCGCTATGAGCAATGATCTCAAAGCTGTCAGGGCGGTAATTGCTCTTATCTTCAAAATAACCGTTAATAACAGCCTCCACAGCCGGAATAAAATTTTTATAAGCCTGTCTGCGATCTCTTGGACAGAGTTCCAAATCGCTAAAATCAGGGCAAACAACAGCAGCTTGACGTCCCATAGCACCATGCCTGAGCGCCAACAGGAAGGTATCCTGTTTATGCATATTATAGCCCGGCATAATAAACGCCAAACCACTGGGTTCTAACGGCACGCTAACATGTGTTTTAATGCCGCCATATTCAACAATTTTATCAATACTCATAGTTTTAAGTTTTTAAGCCCGCTTTTTTTCTGCTTCATCTTCACTTGTCATATTAATCATTCTTGGTTGATTTTCCAAGATTTTTGTTTCGCCAATATCCTCCAAGCCTGCTTTGGCGGCTTGCAGATCCTTGAATTTACGGGCAGCTGGCAAGACTTGACGCTCCATTGATCCTACGGCTGCATTATAGCCTGTCATTGCCGTATTGAGGGATTTCCCAACTTTTTCAAAGTGATCGGTGAACTTTAAGAAACGCTTATACAGATCAACACCCAGATCGGAAATATCCTTGGCATTTTGTGCGAGTTCAACCTGACGCCAACTCATCCCGACCACACGAAGAAGGCTCATTAATAATGTAGGCGATGCTATAATTATATTCTGTGCAGCGGCATAATTCACCAGATCATGATCGGCCCTCAGCGCCATGGAATACACATGCTCGGATGGCAGGAAGAGCACTGTGAAATCCGGGCTATCTACATCCTCCCAGTAATTCTTACGGCCCAAAGCTTTGACATGATCACGAACCTGCTTGGCAACATTATGGACAAGCTGCTCATGCTCGGTTTCACTAATGTTTTCGGATAAGCGCTGAATGGATTCATTTAGAGGTGCTTTGGCATCGATAATGATATTAAAGCCGTCCTGCATACGGATAACCGCATCTGGGCGCTTGGTATTGGCATTATCAATAGAGACTTGCGTTTCATAGTGAACCCCCTTAATCAGCCCTGATTTTTCCAGCAAGCGCTCAAGTATATACTCACCCCAGACACCTTGCGCAGATGGGTCGCGCAGCGCCCCGACAAGACGTGCAGTTTCGCGGTTTAAATTTCTAAGATCGTGACGTAAAGCCTCATCCGTTCCTTTGATTTGCTCGACGATACTGGATAGGTTTTTTAAGTGTTCCTGAACTGGCGTGACCATCTCTTTGATGGCTTTTTGCCTTGTATCTAGATCATGTGCACCATCTTTTTTCAAGTTTTCAAAGCGTTGCTGGGCGAGTTGCAGGAATTGCTCTTGAGAGGCGTTAAGGGCATTTTGCGCTGTTGCCTGAAAACGCTGGTCCAGTACTTTTCCAGCCTCCTCCCATGCTTCTTCTCTGGCTTTCAGCTGCGCCTTCAGCTCGATATTTTCTGCCGTATATTTCTGACGGGCGTTCATATAATAAAAGCCCATAACAGCAAGGCCGCAGGTGAAGGCTGCAAAAGCGATAAAGATGTTACTTAATGTAAAGACGTCCATGAGCTTAATTGGCCTTTCGAGAGAAGTTTGCTAGTTTTAAGAATCAGTGAATAAAGCCTAGCACGCATAACAACAAATGAAAACAAAAAGAGAACAAAATTTCAAGAGAAATTCACAAGACGGTAATGCATTACTGTATGTGTTGATTGCAATTGTTTTATTTGCAGGACTTGGATTTACGCTGGCGCGGCAATCTCATAATCAGGGTGTATCCGAACTTGATGATGCCAGAGCGGAGCTCTATGCCGATCAGTTAATTGCCTATGCGGCGCAAGCTCAAAACTCTATTGACCAGATGTTGTTTTCCGGTAGCGAGATTGCTGATCTGGATTTTACACTACCCAGTGAAGCCGGATTTAATACAGCTCCCTATCACAATAAAGTCTATCATCCGACTGGAGGCGGGCTAATACCAAGTAGTTTAAATGATTCTATGAAAAAGGAAGCGTCCCCTACGCCGCCAGCAAGTTGGTATCTGGGACGCTTTAACAATGTCGAATGGAGTGATAGTACGAACCCTGATGTTATGTTGAGCGCTTATCAAATCACACGAGAAATTTGTGAGAAGATCAATATCAAAATTACAGGCTCTGATACTATTCCAGCGGTTACCGTACAGCCTCGGACACTTTTTGTTGATGATTCAAATTATTCGGGTTCGAATGAAGACCTAACAGTTGCCAGATGTCCTGATTGTGAAAATTATAAGGTTTTGTGCGTTTCAAATCCTGGTGTGAATATCTTTACGTTTTATGCTGTTTTGGCGGATGAATGACTGGCTTATGCATAAGACAAAATAATGGCTTGAAGTTCGTTCAGGCCAATATCTTTGTGGCTGCTAGTGGCATGAATTTCGGGATAAGCCGCAGGGTGTTTCTTTAAAGTTTCTATGATCTTGTTGGTTCTCTTTTCGAGTTCCTGTGTTTTGATTTTATCGGTTTTAGTTAGAATAATGCGATAGGATACCGCCGTTTCATCCAACATTTTCATAAGCTCTAAGTCGCTATCTTTAAGGCCATGGCGAGAATCCACAAGAATAAATACACAACGTAGCGTCTGGCGACCACGTAGATATTGATAAATGAGTTTGGTCCAAGCCTCGACTTTTGATTTTGAAACCTTGGCATAGCCATAACCTGGCATATCAATCATATAAAGCATATCACCAAGATTAAAGAAGTTGAGCTCTTGCGTACGGCCCGGTGTGTGTGATGTCCGAGCCAATGCTTTGCGGCCAGTGAGTGCGTTGATCAGGGAAGATTTGCCAACATTAGAACGCCCCGCAAAAGCAATTTCAGATTTATCAGCATTGGGCAGTGTTGCAAGAGACACAACGCCCAGCATAAAATCGCAGGAACCAGAGAAAATCTTCCGTGCTTCCTCCAGCTGCTTTTGTGAAAACTTGGTTTCCATTATTTTTTCTTTTTCTTGCTTTTCTTGGGCTTGGGTGGCTTGATCTCTTTTGGTGCAGGCACACCGCTTTCTTCATCAAATAATGCTTTTTCTGCTTCATCTTCGGCCATTTCTATTAAAGGATGGACACCTGGCCCTTGCTCTACTTGCTCTTCCAGCTTTTGCTCGAATTGATCCTTGTTAAAAATATAAATCGGTACATTTAAAGAGCGCATGATGATTAGTTGCTGGATAATTCCGATCAAGCCACTAAAGGTCCAGTAAATAACCAAACCAGAGGCAAAGCCCGCCATAATCCATGTAATAAAGAATGGGAAAATAGTCATCATGTCACGCTGTATTTTATCCTGTGGCGGAGGATTAAGCTGTTTTTGTATAATCATGACAACCAACATCATGCAAGGCCAAGCACCAAACATCAGCACAGAAGGCAATTCATAAGGAAGAAGCCCAAATAGATTAAAAAGGCTTGTCGGGTCACGCGCAGAGAGGTCTTGTATCCAACCAAAAAATGGCGCATGGCGTATCTCAATAGTAATAAATAGAATTTTATAAAAGGCAAAGAAGATGGGTATCTGTACCAAGATTGGCAAGCAACCGGACATCGGGTTTACCCCCTCTTTTTGGTATAGTTCCATAATTGATTTTTGAAGCTGCTCCTTATCATCCCCGTATTTTTCACGTAACTCAACAATTTTAGGAGAAACAACCTTCATCTTGGCGAATGAGCGGTATGATACATTTGTTAATGGAAATACTGCTCCACGAATTAAAACAGTAAGCAAAATAATAGCAATTCCCATATTACCTACGGCTAAGCCCACATAATGCAACGCCACAAAGAATGGATAAGTGAAGAACCAGAACCAACCAAAGTCAACTGCAAGATCAATATTCTTAACACCTAACTCACGCTCGTAATCTTCTAATAAAAAGACTTTTTTGGCTCCGGCAAAAAGGTGATATGTATTTTCGGCAGAAGCACCATTCTTAATTTCACGAACAGGCGCTGTAAAGTCTGTCTGATATCTATTCCACATACGCTTCATAGGGCTTGGCGTATATTTAAAGCGGAATGTCATATTTATGTTTTGCTCTGGCATCAGAGCTGTAAGCCAGTACTTATCTGATATTCCGATCCAACCTGTTTCAGCTTGAAAGATTTCATTAGGCTCACTTTCCATGTCGTGGAAAGAACGCTGTTCAAGTTCACCGTTAAAATACCCCATAGGGCCTTCATGCATGACCCATGTGCTATGGTTGGTTCTAGGAATGCCTGTTTGGGATACAAGTGCATATGGGGCAAGCTCAACGGGTTTGCCTGAATTATTCAGGACTTTTTGGGTAATATTGAACAGATAGTGTTCGTCTATGGTAATTTTACGTTCAAATATCAAACCTTGTCCGTTATCCCACTGCAATGTCACAGGATTGTCCTGTGTTAGCTTACGATTACCTTTGACCGACCAGAGTGTCTCCCTGTCTGGTAAGCGAACAGATTTATCCGGTGAAATCCAGCCTAAATTTGCATATCGAGATTCAAGTGTCTTATCCGGCGAGAAAAGAACAACATTTTTTTCTTTTTCCAATGTTTCAAAATATTCGCGTAAAGACAGGTCATCAATGCGTCCACCTTTCAGGGAAATAGAGCCGTAAACCTGTCCGTTATCGAATGTCAGGCGCGGAGATTGCTTCAACGCTTCAGCGCGTTCTAGAGGCTCAAAATTAACAACTTCAGGATTTTTTAAAATAAGTTCCTGTCGGGCTAGTTTAGCTTTGCGCAAAGCCTCGCTTTGGGGTTTAAGAACATATACATCATATAAAAACCAAAGTGCTATCGATATAACGCCAAAAATAAGGAGGTTGCGCATATCCTCCGGATGCATTTTATCTTTATCCTGATGCATGTAATAAACCCTTAAATGTCTTAAAGTATCTTTTTTCTGTAAATTTCGTGCAGCCGTTTATAGCGCATCAATAAGTACAAGGTAAACCACTAGATTGAAATATTTGCTTATTTCTTATGCTAATAGCTCAAGACGCTTTAAGCACCATTTTAGATCTTTAAGAATTTGTTCATAGGAAACGGTTTCACTTTTCGCTCGCCCTACTAGAATATAATCATGTCCGCTTTTGCCTTTTACACCGATAATATCAGCGGCAGCGGCACGCAAGCGGCGTTTGATTCTATTACGCGTTACAGCAGATTTGCTTATTTTTTTGCTGACTGTAAAGCCAATACGAGAAGGTCCTATATCATTAGGCATTGTTTGAATTATGACTGTTTCAGAGACCCATTTCTTGCCCTTATTCTGGACAAGCAGAAATTCTTCCCGCTTTTTTAGGGAAAGAAGTTTTTGTCTTTGTGATTTGGTAGTTTTCATTGGCCCCTCACATCTTAAGGGGAATAGCGCATATTAAGCTGAGAGCTTTTTACGGCCTTTAGCACGGCGACGAGCCAAAACAGCGCGACCATTGCGTGTTGACATACGGCTGCGGAAACCATGGCGGCGAGCGCGAACTACACGGCTGGGCTGGAATGTACGTTTCATAGGTTTAACCTTCTAAATCTAAATTCGTGCTAAAATTCTTTATAGCGCGCGTTTATAACGGGTTAAACGGTCCTTGTCAAATATCTTGTGCTATTTTTTTTAAAGTTCTTATTGCTGGATCAGGTTTGCTTTCAGGCTTATTTTTTTACCTGTAAAGTGATCAGCGCTAAGCGTTATAGTTTTGTGTTTTTCAAAGCTACCATTTAGTTCTTCAGGCACATGGCCGATCAGGAACTGGCCTTCATATAAAACAGCATGAACCGAACGGTCTTCGGCATTAAAAAGAACTGTTTCAGCACGAATATAAGCCGGATCATTGAACTGGATTAGAGGACAATTATCAGAATCCAATAGGATTTCTGCGTTTACAACCTGATCATTTACTAGAATTTGTCCCATGATAGAACCTCATAAAATTAAACCTAATACAGTCTAAATTATGTGGGTTTATAAAGGGTTAATTAGATGTTCCGACTTGGAACTGTATTTTAGTGGCATCAGATTCTAAATTATCAAATTGAAACTGACGGAAATCAAAATCTTGATTATCTGCCTGTGGCCCTTCAGTTCCAGTATTATTTAGGTAAATCAAGCCAGCATCTCTCGCTTGTAAAGTTGTTGATTCAAGTATTTCTCTCGCCGTCTGTAAATTATCTGCTTTTTCTCTTAAATTATCCGCTTCTTCTTGGAGTGTTGCTTGCCCTGCTCTCAAGTTAGCGTAATCAATCATTGGCGATATCATTAAATCAGTATCAACAGAATCGGAAATGGCCTTATCATATTCGGCGACCAAATCTTCTATAGATTCAGGATCATCAATATTATGACCATACCCCAATGTAGCGCTAGTTTCGTTATATGCATCTACAGCTATTTGCATAGCTGAATTATAATTTATGCGCATAGCTTCGAGATAATCAGGCATCGCATAATATGTTGCCCCCATCTTAACATCGTCCATGCCTGCATCTACTAATTTACTTGGGTCCAATGCATTTCCAGATAAAGCCGGATTAGATTTGAGCGCATTTATTTCATCAATACCAAGGTTTTCGGGTGCCCATGGCATCAAAGTATCATCCCCTGTTTGAACCATCACATATATTGATCTGGCATCAGCCGAGGTATCATGAACAAATTTTGTTGTTAATTCGCCGCCTTGATCCGCCATAATATTTCCCCTAACTACGAGTTTTTATTATTTAATAACCAAACTATAGAAAAAATAGTAATTATTGCAATAGTTTTCTCCTGTATCTCGACAAACCTGTTTACAGGCGATATATGTTTTCTCCACGAAATATAAGGAATAAACATGGCACCAAGAACGCTATATGAAAAAATCTGGGATGATCACGTTATTGAACGTTCTGATGATGGAACTTGTCTTATTTATATAGACCGTCATCTCGTTCATGAGGTAACTTCGCCGCAGGCCTTTGAAGGGCTGCGTATGGCTGGGCGTAAGGTTCATAATCTAGATGCTACATTGGCGGTGATGGATCACAATGTACCGACATCTGATCGCTCTGAACCGATTGAGCAAGAAGATAGCCGAATCCAAGTGGAAACTCTGAGTAATAATTGTCAGGAATTCGGCGTTCAACTTTTTGATCTATTCGATAAGCGCCAAGGTATTGTCCATGTGATCGGGCCAGAACAAGGCTTTACCCAGCCCGGCATGACGATTGTTTGTGGTGACAGTCACACGAGCACTCATGGTGCGTTTGGCGCTCTGGCTTTCGGGATTGGGACATCTGAAGTTGAGCATGTACTCGCGACACAAACCCTTATTCAAAAGCCATCAAAGAATATGCGTATTACTGTTGATGGTAAGCTTCCCGCGGGCGTAACTGCCAAAGATATGATTTTGGCAATTATTGGTGAAATCGGGACATCTGGTGGCAATGGGCATGTGATTGAGTATGCTGGTGAAGCTGTAAGAAACCTCTCTATGGCTGGACGAATGACAATATGCAACATGTCGATCGAAGGCGGCGCGCGCGCCGGTATGGTGGCGCCGGATGAGACAACATTTGAGTATATTAAAGGTCGTCCGATGGCGCCTAAAGGTGAAAACTGGGATAAGGCTGTCGCCTATTGGAAGACGTTATTTTCTGATGAAGGGGCTTCTTATGATAAGGAAGTTGTCCTTAAGGCCGAGGATATTGCTCCGATTGTGACATGGGGCACAACACCGGAGGATATCGTGCCTATCACTGGCAACGTGCCTGCACCTGAGGATTTTGATGATCCCGATAAGCAACAATCAGCTAAAAGGATGCTGGAGTATATGGGGCTTGAGGCTGGAACGAAGATGCAAGATATCCCGATTGATGTAGTTTTCATCGGCTCTTGTACGAATTCGCGCATTGAGGACTTAAGGGAAGTTGCAGAAATCGCTAAAGGTAAAAAAGTAGCTAGCAGCGTAAATGCGATGGTCGTGCCGGGTTCCGGCCTTGTTAAAGAACAAGCCGAGACAGAAGGTATTGCTGATATCTTGATCGAGGCAGGATTTGACTGGCGTGAACCAGGCTGCTCCATGTGCTTAGGTATGAATCCCGACCAATTAAAACCGGGCCAGCGCTGCGCTTCAACATCAAACCGAAATTTTGAAGGCCGCCAAGGCCGTGGTGGCAGGACGCATTTGCTCTCACCCGGAATGGCAGCAGCGGCAGCCATCACTGGTAAACTAACCGATGTACGTGATCTTAGCTAAGGTCGCTTAATTTCTAATTTCAATTTGCAAGGTTGGGCTGAGGCAATCGATATTGCCTTCGGGGCAAATACCAAAGCGGTTATCTTTATTATCGGCATCTTCCAGATTTTGGCGAACGGCAGAACCAAATTTAAAGCTCCAGCTATCATTTCCTAATAACTTGAAATTACCTATACAGCGCCATGCTTCTTTTGCCTCAGACTGCTCACTACTGTCTTCATTCGGCGTTACCACGCTTGAACAATCCCCTAGCCCACTTAAAAAAGCATTCTCATTCGGGATCTGTTTATCAAATGACAACGTCAATTGTTGATCTGATAGATACGTATTCTCCAAACATGATACGGGCTTAAATGATTCCGAAAATCTATGGCAATCTTCCTGACTGAGAGATAGATAACTGCCTTCCAAGTCTTTGGGTAAACTTAAATCCAGAGGCTTTTTTGTAAGAATCTCTTCGGATTGTTCTGGCTCTTTCTTATTCGGCGCAATATTAACATCAGGGGTTTTATCTACCTGATGAACGGTTATGTCTGATGGCTCGATAACAACATTGACCTGTTCATCACGTTCGCCAGTATCTTGCGAAAACAATGTAAATGTTGTTGCAAGTAATACATTTTTTAAAACCTGATTTATACGTTTGGCCATTATTATCTGTTAAACTCTAAAAGCTTTTATTTCAACTTACCGCAAAAGCACTTATACTATTCACTATAATATTAACGGGCCTTATAGAGCAAATATTCCGTATTATGTATATAAAAAAAAGTAAAACATTAGATTACTGGCCGGATAGCTTTGATTTCGAGACTGATCCTGTGTGTCAGGAGCAGTTCAAACCCTTCATTATTGATGAACTTGATAAGCTCAAAGCTTATGATCAGCAAAGACCGGACGATATTACATATATCTTTCATGAACATGCAGAGCGCGTTTCGGGCAATGTCTATAAAACCTGCATCCATATGGGTTTGGGTGAAAAGATTGCAAATAATATGAAATGGCTCTCTATGCCTCATGATATTGGGAAACGCCTTCTGCCCATTGATCTCTGGGATATGGAAGAAAAGCCTACGAGCAAGCTAAAGCAATTCAGGCGCACTCATACCCTATTGGGCGTGCAGATCGTTCTGGAGTACTTTCCTCAACTTGAGCACCCATTCAAGGATTTAATGATTGAAATTATGGCGTATCACCATGAGCAAATGAATGGCGAAGGCACACACAGGATCAGTGGTGATATGCTCTCGGCCCCGGTGCGCTTGATGTCTATTATCGAGGCCTATGATGGCTGGCGGATATGGCGACCTCATTACGGGGAACGCGATATTTCTATCCCCGGTGTTCTCAAGCGCATGCGCGAGGAAAAGGGTGCAGACATTTTTGATATGGAATTCTTCGAAGCCTTTGCAGAAATGAAAATGATCGAGTATAACGAGCAGCAGAAAACAGGATGAATTTATGCCCTTTAGAATAATTTTGACTTTTTTACTTTTCTTGATCTGCTCTTTTCCTACATGGGCGGAAGAAGACCCTGATCTCAAGGCTAAATTTCTGAGTGCATGGGAAGCGCATCAAAAATCTTTACCGACAACTGTTGCACTTGAGAAAACTGATGAGCCGAATATCTATAATTTTGAAACGGCCCTGTTTCCCTATAGAGGTAAATTGCAGGTCAATAATATCCTGATTAGCCGCGACCTTGATTATTATTATGATTACAATCTGGGCGCTGAATATGCCCTAAAAGGCGTCGCAGAGACTGAGTTACTGGATATTTCCAGTGATGACCTTTATAGGAAATATCCGCAAAGCCAGCAATTATGGGCCAAAGAGCAATATCTCTTTTGGGATGACAGCCAAAAGAAATGGCTCAGCGCAGATGAGTGGAAAAATGCTTCTGCTGTCGTCAGTCACGAAGAGATGACATCGCCTTACAACAAGCCATGTGTTGTAACAGAGACACTCATGACAATCTGGCCATTTTTAGTGATATTACTATTTCTCATGATCTTTCTTGCCAGAATCAAGCAATTGCAAAAGCAGCAATTCGAGAAATTTGACCTTAGCATAGAACGACAGCTTGAATCTTTGGAATTACAAAAACAATCACTTGAATTACAAAGAGAAATTCTTAAAGTCCTAAAGCAAAAGACATAACAATAATTAAGAGCTAAAGATGGAACCATTTAAGACCCTTCGCGCAAAGGCTGCGCCTTTGGATATGATCAATGTTGATACGGACGTGATTGTGCCCAAGCAATTCCTAAAAACCGTTAAACGCACTGGGCTTGGCGTGAATGCATTTTTTGATATTCGCTACAATGACGATGGCAGCGAAAAAGAAGATTTTTCCTTGAACAAGCCCGAACATAAAGGCGCTGAGATTTTAATCACTGGCAAGAATTTTGGCTGTGGCTCTTCGCGAGAGCATGCGCCTTGGGCTATTTTGGATATGGGCTTTCGCTGTGTTATCTCCGCTGGTTTTGCTGATATTTTTCACAATAATTGTTTTAAAAATGGTATTTTGCCTATTACTCTGCCCCAAGAGCAAGTTGACCAGTTAATGGATGAAGCCAAGAATAACCCTGATGATTTACTGGAAATTGATTTGGAAAAACAAACCGTTACACGTGGCAACAAGTTTAAGTTTGACTTTGAGATTGACCCGTTCCGCAAGCATTGCCTCCTCAATGGTTTGGATGATATCGGCTTGACCTTACAAAAAGAGAACGCTATCACGACATTCGAGAAAAAAAGAGCACAAGACAAACCTTGGCTGTAAGAAATAAGGATCACTCATGAGTTATAAACTACAAATTCTGGCTGGCGATGGCATTGGCCCGGAAATCATGGCTGAAGTCAAAAAGCTGATTGGCTGGATTAACGAGACAACAGATACCAAAATTGAAACTGCTGATGGGCTTATTGGCGGTGCATCTTATGATGAATTCGGTGAGCCATTGACAGATGAAACGCTTGAGGTTTCAAAAGCTTGTGATGCCGTCATTCTTGGTTCTGTAGGTGGTCCGAAATGGGATGGTGTTGATTACAACGAACGCCCCGAGGCTGGTCTCCTGAAACTTCGTAAGGAACTTGATTTATTTGCAAATTTACGCCCAGCCCTAGTCTTTGATGCGCTAATTGATGCATCTACCCTTAAGCCTGAAATTGTTAAGGGGCTGGATATATTGATTGTGCGCGAACTTACTGGCGGTGTTTATTTCGGTGAGCCGCGCGGTATCGAAGATTTAGGCAATGGTGAGCGACGCGGCGTAAATACGCAAGTTTATACAACATCAGAGATAAACCGCGTGGCGTGTGTAGCCTTTGATCTGGCCCGCAAGCGCAGCAACAAAGTTACGTCTTGCGAAAAAGCCAATGTGATGGAAAGTGGTAAGTTGTGGCGCGAAGATGTCACGGCGCTTCATAAGGCTGAATTTAGCGATGTTGAACTTGAACATATGTATGCTGATAATTGCGCGATGCAGCTTTTGCGTAATCCTTCGCAATTTGATGTGATTGTTACGGATAATCTCTTTGGTGATATTCTTTCCGACGAAGCCGCTATGCTGACAGGATCGCTTGGGATGTTGCCATCGGCCTCTCTTGGCGTGGAAGGATCATCCGCCGTGTATGAACCTGTTCATGGCTCTGCGCCGGATATTGCAGGACAAGGCGTGGCGAACCCGCTTGCAACAATCCTGAGTTTTGCGATGTGCTTGAGATATTCTTTAGACGAGCAAGACCTGGCACAGAAAATTGAAGATGGCGTTCAAAAAGTTCTTACCGATGGTTTAAGAACCCCCGACATCATGGCGGATAATTGCAAGAAAATCTCGACATCCGAAATGGGAGATGCTCTAATAGAAGCTATTAAATAAATTGCTATTAGAAAAGGGTTTCGAATGATCACGAGTATCATACTGGCCTTACATTTTATGGGCGTTGTGCCACTAGAGTCTGCTTATTGGTCTTTATACATAGTTTCTGCGGTTCTTATCCTTGCAGAAATAGGTGTGGTATCTTTTGGTATGTTGGCATTTAACGGTTTTCTAGCATTTTATGCTGCGATAACCCTACATTTTCTTAATTCTCAGGTCTTTGGTGTTTCGATTAGCTGGAGTATTATTTTCAGCGTTGCTTTAATTGAGTTCGTATCCATTTTTATTGCCCTTTTTATTTGGAACAAAATTAAGAATATTAAGACAGAAACCGGTGCAGAAGGTATGGTTGGTCAAAAGGCCAAGATCGTTAGCTGGGATGGTTTCAAAGGAAAAGTTCGCTATGAAGGCGAAATCTGGATAGCAGAATCAGAAAAAGAGATGGATTTAAACAAAGATGATAATGTGTCGATTGAATCCGTCGGTAAAATGAAATTAAATGTTAAAGCCTAAATATAGGAGAAAATTATGCCCTTTTTTGCAGTTATACTCGTTGTCGCTTTTGTATATATATTAGGCTCTATCAGAATTATCCAAGAGTATGAACGTGGTGTGGTTTACACACTAGGTCGATATACAAGTAACCGTGGGCCGGGCTTTAGACTTGTATTTCTATTTGTCCAAAGAGTATTGCTGGTTGATATGCGTATCCGCACCGAGGATATCCCGCCGCAAGATGTAATTTCAAAGGATAACGTTTCCGTAAAGGTTAATGCGATTGTTTTCTACCGCGTTGTTGATCCGGGTCATGCGGTTAACAAGGTTGAAGATTTCTCTATGGCAACTAGCCAGCTTGCGCAGACCACAATGCGCTCTGTGTTGGGTAAGCATGATCTGGATGAAATGCTTGCGCAGCGTGAAGAGCTGAACGAAGCTGTGCAGGAAATCCTGGACCAGCAGACCGAAGGTTGGGGTATCAAGATCACGAATGTCGAGATCAAAAATGTTGATATTGATCCGACAATGGTGCGCGCGATTGCCAAGCAAGCCGAGGCCGAGCGTTCAAGACGTGCAAAGATCATCAATGCGGAAGGTGAATTGCAGGCAGCTAAACAGCTTGATGAAGCTGCAGCCATCCTGGCAAAACGCCCTGAAACTATGCAGCTTAGATATCTTGGTACGATGAGTGATTTTACCAATGCCAAGGGTAATACGATTGTTTTGCCCTTGCCGATGGATTTGCTGGGTGCGCTTAATAAGATTGCAGCGCCAGCTAAGAAATAGGCAAAAAAAGAGCCGGATTTCTCCAGCCCTTTCACGAATTTCTGTCTAACTATCCGTTTTCATTAACCTTGTATGCGTATCAGCATGGCACATGCATCAGCCTGGCTGTCTTCATCATAGGCGCCAGCAGCACCACAAGCAGCACCACCATCACCACCAGCAGAACCCGTTGTTGGGTCGCCATCATCAACTTTGCGGTCAATACGAGCCGCTTCAAGAGGCTGAAGACCAACGCCATTACCAGTGTTAACTGTAGCTATTGATAAATAATGCCCTGCTCTTGGGTTGGCAAGCAAACCGATTGCAGCGCCACCAGCAGTGTAACCAGGTACAAATTCATTACCATCAATATTTGTGTCCAGGAAGCTGTTTGCCGCATCAAGACCTGAAATCAGATCAGCCGCTTCAAGCTGTAAGAAAAATGCTATTGATTCTGCATCTGCAAGTGCGCCAGCATTAAGAGGTGCAGCTTCAAGACGCTGGTTACCATTTGAAGCTGGATTACAAACACCATCATTACAATTTGTAATTCTGTTGTTGGCATTCTGCATATCGCCAGGGAAGGAATCATACATATCGCGGAATGTACCAACGGCCGCGTCAACAGCTTTAATTTGTGCCACTGTAGATGTTACTTGTGTATTAGCGATCATCTCCTGACCTTTCAGGATACCACCAACAAGCAAACCAATAATAATCATAACAACCGCCAATTCGACAAGCGTAAAGCCCTCATCATTGCGGATAGAGTCGTACTGAGTAGTCATAGTATTCTCCTTTATAAGAATAGATAGAATTTTAATAGTTGTGTTTAAGTAAGAAGTAGTTAAAGAACGTGCTGGACAGCACAAAGCGAATCATACACATCTTTTTCCATTTCTAAAAGCCTCAATATGTTCAGAATGATTTATTTTGCTAAAAAAACATTTAAAAACAGAGGGGTAAGTTCTCAAAAAGACAAAATGATAAGTTTTTATTTTGTCTAGAGCAACATTATGTATAAAATATAGACGTTTTGATCTAGCCAATCATATTTTTGCGGTATTCTCTGGGGCTGCGCCCTTCGATTTCTTTGAAAACACGGTTAAAGGATGGCAGAGAATTAAAGCCAACTTCCTCTGAAATGACCTTAATACTGATATCAGTTTCCAAAAGCATTCTTTTTGCATCCTCAACTCGGTGTTCATTCAGGATCGTTGGAAAAGATTTCTTGAAATGGACATTAATAATCTTTGAAACAAGGCTTTCCGATAACTCTAATTCCTTGGCCAGATCTGATCTGGAGTAACCTGTTTCATGATAAATTTTTTCTAATGCCAATAAATCCTCGATCTTCTTGGCAACGTCCAGTTCTTTTTCACTTAAAATATCTGCACGTGGCTTAGCGTCCCTAAGGCTTAGAGATTGCGGATAAATACGTAGTAGACTTGTATTAATAAGGTAAATAAAAGCCAGCCCCAAGACTGTGCGCAAGATAACGGAATTTTCCTGATATTGGCTATTACCTAGGCTCAGCATAAAAGATGCTAGCAGAAAAATATTAACGAAAACTAGCGAAAGGATCACCCAATATCTTTCATTTCCAGATTTCTGCCTGTTAATGAGTGTAAATAAATCTCGCCTGAACCATATAATCAACAAGCTAAGAGCACCAGCAATCATACCTGTAATATTAAGCCAACCGGAAAAATCGTTACATTTATCAATATATTTGCAATATTCTACGGTTGTGCTCTTGGTAATGATGATCGAGGCCAGCAGAGCCAATGGCACGAATAGCAACACCCCCCACTCTGCCAGTTTTGGGTTACTCTTGGCATGAGCCATTTGTATTATAAGAAGGGCGCTAATTGATGGGCCATAGCTCCATAGCGCCCAGTTTATGATGCTATAATAAGGTATAGCCTCGGAAATATAGCGCTCCGCTAGATCAGCAAAAAAGGCTGCGCCTAAAATAAAAAAATAAATACACGGCAAAAGTATTGAATTGATATTTTGTGCCCGAAATACGATATAAACAAGGATATAGACACACTGAAATACTCCCAAAAGCGAGAGAACCTCCTGTAAATTGAACTGGAACTGGTTCATTTTTTTAAATGCCCTTACTTGTATTTGGGTACATTATCACATAACGGGTCTTTTTGGGCTTCCTCTTCGGATAAAATCTGGTTGCATATATGTGCCAACATTTGATTTACCTCTTGGGGCTGTAATTTCTCTGCCGAGGATTTTAGAATTTCGACCATTACTGTATAGGCAAGCTCTTTGTCTCCCTTTTCCCGTAAAACAAAGGACGGTATTTGTTTTGTGAATATAGGGATATCTTCCTTTTTATGATTTGCCAATTCTTTTGCTAGCTCAAGGGCTGTCTCATGGTCTTTCATATTTTTTCGGGCGACAACAACGGCTTGTAGTAAAAATCGCCATTTTTCATCTTCAGTGCGCAAGCCTATTTCTCTAAGGTAGGATAAAACAGGACGAAACCTTTCCGGCTCTTGAAGAGAACTAAAATAATATGCAGCTAAATAAGGTATGTAATTAGAAGTAGAATCCAGATAATCTTCTACATAAAACCAGTCTGTCAAAGTCTCGTATTTATAATCTTTTAGCGCTGTTACGCGGCCACCACTATCGCCCATATTCTGGATCATGATCCCTATAATGCGGTAGGCGAATTGAGAATCGCCCAGACCATAAAGCGCGGCATATTTCTTATTCGGCGCGGGTGGCACATTACTCCATTCTGCCTGAAGGTTTCTAGAATAGAGCCAAAAAACAACATTTATTATCAAAGCCATTGCAAAGATATATATGACTTTTTTTTCTGCTTTTTTAGAGGCGTTAAGCATAGAAAGACCTAGAATTGCCGTCTAATAAAATCCAGTAGAACAGCATTGATGATAAGAAAATAAAAGACAAGACATTGCCCGATTATAAAGTAAATGGCAAAAAGATCACTGCTATAACCGTAAATCAGCCAGTTATTCTGAGCCATTAAATCGAGGCGTGGTATAAGAATGGAGACCAGATTCATCATCATATCAAGGGCCACATGGCTTTCAACAAGCTTAGATTCTATAATCCCCAATATCTGCCCCATCATGCGCGCCAAAATATAGAAGGCTGACAAGGCCATAGCAGCATTGGAAGCACTCGACATATAAAGAGCAAAGAAAAAGGCTGTGTTAACCATGATTATACTTTCCACGGTTAAGCTTAGGCCCCAGACCCACGCCCCACCGAAATCTTGCCGCAAATAATTCATTCCACAAACAAGAGCCAAAACAGCAAGGCTTAGCATGATTGCTATGATATTGAACGCCATAGAATATGACAAAACAAAGGATATCCGCCCTATTGGCCTTGAGAGCAAAAACTCGACATCTTTGCTGTCATATGATTTTCGTACAAAAAATATGACAAAGAGGCAAAGTCCTAGCACCGCGGCAATTCGAAGGCTTCCAGCGATAAAAACAACAGCAAATATATCCTGCTCGATAATAGCCGAGCTGCCTAGAAATACAGAAAGACTGGTTCCAACGACTAGGACCAGAAATAAGGCCAGTACCAGTCGATCACGCAAAGCCGCTATTAGAACATATTTAATCAGTGATGGAGACATAAGCTAACTCAGAGATATTATTGCTTATAGTTTAAACGGTCTGCGGTCGCCAGAGAACTTACGGTACAGATCCTTATCTGTCGCATGAATAGTATCAGCACCGTCCTCAATTATTGTAGCCTTTATAAAAATAACCAATTCTGTTTTTGAAATTAAGTCATTTTGTTTCTTAAACAAAGACCCGACAATCGGCATCTCACCTAGAACAGGCACGCCTTCTTGTAAATTTGTGGTTCGGTCCTGCAACAAACCACCCATCACGATGGCTTGGCCAGAGGAAACATTAACAACAGTATCGATTTCCTGCACATTAACCTCTGGTATTAATGATTCAAGGTTGGCCGCGCCAGGAATTGTAGAGGCTGCAAAGGCTACACCTGGGTCGCGTTCTGTGCCGACAACACGTGTGACTGTTGGACGCAATGCCAATGAAATTTTTCTAGTATCCAGATTGATAGAAGGCTGAACGTTCACAAGAACCCCTTCTGGAACACTATTAATCGTTGAGTCAATTTCGACCGTATCGATATCTCCATCATCATCTTTATCTGTTGATTCAACTTCAATTTCAAAGAAGACCTGATTGGTTGCAACATTCAAGACAGCAGATTGGTTGTTGAGCGTTGTTAAGCGGGGGCTTGCCAAAGCGCGTACTGTACCAAAACCGGAGATTGCTTGCACCAAGGCCTCCAGATCATTTCCCAGGTAGCCAAGAGTAAAGTTATTGGGATTTGTACCGGACAGAGAAGAGCCGATCGGCGCTGTTACCAGACCTCTTGTTAAACCTGACGCAGCGGTATTAAGAGATGTTGCACCACCACTAGACAGAAAGTTACCGAATCCCTCAGGGCCAAGGGATAGAGCCTGCCAATCAATCCCCGTGATATATTCATCAAACAGATTTACTTCGAAAATCTTGGCTTCGATCAACACCTGAGATGTCACTGCTTTCTTTAAAACTTCCAGATATGCCTGAACTTCTTTTTGTTGCTTTTCAGTTGCATAAATATTGACCATACCGGCCTGTTTGTTGATCGAGAACTGCGTTGAGGCCTCGCCATCCCCTGTGCTGCTACCGAAATCATCATTACCGGCATCGACTGGCAAGGATTCCACATTCAAGACCACTTCGCGGTCATCTTGATTATTCGTACTTCCGTTTTCGGAATTAACAGGGTTCGAAGGAGCTGCAGTAATTCTCGGATCTCGGTTTGTCCGCAAAGCAGACCCTCTTGCGCCTCCTAATATCTGAGAAAGTCCAGCTTCCAATTCACCCCAAAAATCAGAATTACTCTCAGAGCTAGCAGAAAATGATGACCCAGTGTCAGCACCATCTCCAGAAACCACAGAAACATTCGTGCTAACAGCACCCTGATTATTTCTTATGAAACTCAAATAATCGATTTTGTAAAGTTTATTGTAAGGTGTATCCAACTCTACACGTAAGAAGTCTTCTTCAAATTTATAGCGCAATCCAGCAATATCAGAAATTCGCTTGATAACGACATCAAAAGGCTTGTTTCTGGCAGTAAATATAATAGACCCCCTGATATTCGGGTCTAGTTCAAGATCGTAATCAGCTTGTTTTGCCAACTCAAATAATACGTCTCTAATCGGTACAGATTGGTCAACAGCAACAGAGACCAAAGGCATTGGCTGGATGCTGGAGGTTGCCGTCGAGACATAAGGCTGCATCTCGGGAATTCCTACTCTATTGGAAGTATCGCTTGATGGTGTTTCGAGTTCAGGTGTACGCTCTGCCAAGCCATCACGGTAATCTTGTATCTCCATATTTCCGGCTCTGTCTGCTCTGGTGTAATTATGCGCCAAATCACAAGCCGACAAGGAAAAACAAACCAATATTGCCGGAAATAGTCCGAAAGGTTTACTGGTTGTGTTTTTCAACTTTTGTAAAACAAACATAATATACTTAGCCCCTAGGAAATTTGATAAAGACATATGAAAGAAACAGAACAATCAAGGCGGACGCCCATCAAGATTCCAACATAACTATATTGCGCTGTATGGTATGAAATATCGACTAGTTTTGGCAATAAGCTTCTTATTAGCTGTGAATAACTTAGTGCTAATATGGGAATTATTTTTTGAACTACAGAGCAAATTTAGCTTATTCAATCCCTGCCAAAGGCGGTTCCCACTTATCATTTGATGCAGTGGCCTGCCAATTCAGAATCACATCACCACTATGCGGGAATCCTAAACGGTCATTGTAATGAGCTAGTATTGCATCTCTGGTATCTTTATCATCTGTATTTGATACTGTTTCAAAAAGACGTTCAGCCTCACTAATGTCATTACGCGTGGCCATTTTCTTAATATATGGGATACTATCTACGCCGGCAGACAGGTTTCTGAAACCGGCCCCTAATAAAAGTCCAGTATATTTCGTATGTGAAGCCATTTCACCGCAAATACTGACAGGGAGGTTTTGTTTATTAGCCGCCGTAGCTATGTCTTTTAATGTTTCCAGAACAGCCGGTTCCGTTGGGTCATAAGCTTCAAGGTTTTCATCACTATAGCGATCAGGACCAATAATTTTTGCAATAAGATCATTCGAGCCCACCGAAATAAAATCAGCATTTAGCTTTCCTCTTTTTAAGGCATGAACGCCAGCAACGGTTTCAATCATTGCACCTACAGGGATCTTGGTCTTTACACCTTGCTTTGAGCATTCTTCCTCAAGCATCTGTCTGACTGGATCAAGGTCTGCATTAGAATTAACCATAGGCACCATAAGTTTAATCTTGGGCTTACGCCCCTCATCTTCCATTTTTTTGGCTAATAGAGCTATGTCTTCAATAAGACGCTTTGTTAGTTTTTCTTGATCCTGAGCACGTTTTTCTTCATCTATATTACCGTTTTTATCAAGAACTGGATATTTATCTCCCGCCAGATCCGGTGTTCTGATTGTTGCTTCAATATCTCCACAATTCCTTAAGTTACACTCAATGATGTGGAAGTAATTATGGTCATTTTGCTTAAACTTAGATGATTATGTTTCACTTTCTTTGTCATAGCGCATGTCTGCAGCAACTTCAGTTCGATACAGTCCAATACTAACAGGGTTAGTCTCTCTAATCATATGTGATTCAAAAGAAGCAGCATAATTAGCGTGTATATTGACTTTCTCTCCATCTCTGGTTTTAACAGATTTGGTTTTGGTAGAATCCTTAGCTAGTGCCTGAAATTGTTCTTCCCGTTTATCAACTTCACCTTCATAACCTTTGATAACACTTTTATTTGGATGAAGTAAAACCATGTTTTCGGAGCCATCCATAACAATAGGATCACGGTTCTTGATATGCTTCATATCATCTTGCTTGAGCCTGCCATAAGGAATGCCCAAAGCATCAATAATAATAGCTGCATGGCTTTCTAAACTTCCTTCATCGACCAAAACACCACTAACCTTCTTTTCTCCGGTCTCGGAATCACAAAGAGCGGATACTGCACTTAAGGATATTGAAGGCATAATCAGTATATCACCTTTTTTAACATCATTGATTGCTGATAAGGTTTTATCCGGATGCAAATGGTGTTGCATCGTTGCTCTGTGTTGTTGCAGTTCTGTCGCTCTGGCCCTAAGGTACTCATCGCCCATAGCCATGAATGTTGAAATTTGTTCTTCATAGAAACCATCAAGTGCAACTTCTGCAGATTGCCCGCTTTTTATAAGTGTCTGAATTCCTTCTTTAAATGTATGATCACTAACCATTCGGACTTCAGCACCCAGCACCTCTTTTACAATATCCTGTATCTCTATCGGGGCATTTTCTGCATCACTCAGATAGTTTTCGTAGGTTGTGATCGCTCTCTTGTGCGCATCTTCAAAACGTGAGAGCTGTTCTTCTACAAAGCTCTTTTTTCTGGCTTCCTGTTGTTCTATCGGCAATAAGTTGAATTCTTCTTCAGTGCGTCCAAAAACTTTTTCATACTCTTCATCTGACGGCTTTATACGGCTGATATCAACAATATAAGCCTCCCCCACAGCCATTTTCGGACTCGAGAAATAAGCCGGAACGACCTGTGCACCATGCTTGTCATCAAAATGAGCGGCCAGCTCTGTTTTTCCATCTTGAGGATCGTCTGTCATTATCACCCTATTATTTTTGCGTTATATTATAGAAATATTATTTATTGCGCAAGAAATAAGGCTCGGGTTACTCACTGAAAGAAATACGGGATGTATCCACTGAATCCAACGCCCCGTGGCTTTCACGTGATTGTTTGACCAGATTTGCTTGCTGGATTTTTATTTTCATATCTGACGGCTTATCAGAATTTGAAATTGCCGATTCATCGGAAATCAGACCCTCTATATAAAGATTAAGTAAGGATTGATCGAATGTCATCATGCCCAGAGAGTTATTTTGCTCCATCACGTCATGGATTTTTCCGATCTCGCCTTTAAGGATCAAGTCACGGACAAAACCCTGATTCAGCAAAACTTCAATTGCCGGAGACATGCCTCCTTCCAGATTTGGAAGCAATCTTTGCGAAATAATGGCCTTCAAATTCATGGAAAGATTCAATCTGATCTGGTTATGAAACTCCTCCGGGAACAGGTTTACAATACGCTCAATGGCCTGATAAGAGTTGTTCGTGTGGATCGTTGCCAAACATAAATGTCCGGTTTCCGAGATCGACAAGGCTTGCTCCATAACCTCACGATCACGTATCTCCCCGACCAGAATAACATCCGGTCTTTGACGCAGGGAATTTTTCATCGCGGTGGCAAAGCTTTCCGTATCAACACCCACTTCACGCTGTGTAACAACACAACCTTTATGCTCATGAAAAAATTCGATCGGGTCTTCAATTGTAATGATGTGGCCCTGACTGTTGCGGTTACGCTGATCGATCATAGCCGCCAGAGAAGTTGATTTACCAGAACCTGTCATACCTGTAACAAGAATCAATCCTCTTTTTTCCATAGAGAGTTGTTCAAGAATTTTAGGTAGTTTCAATTCCTCAAAGCTTGGAATTTCCGATGTAATGCGGCGAATAACCAATGCAGGAAACTGACGCTGTTGCATAACATTGATACGAAATCGACCATGTTCTCCCATATCCAACGCTGTATTCAGCTCAAGATTAGCCTCGAAATCACGTTTTTGGCGGTTTGTCAGCATTGATGTCAGGATTTCATTAATATCATCCGGTGATAGACTATATTCTGAAAGATTAACTAGACCGCTATCGCCACGCAAGGATGGTGGAAAACCCACTGTCAGGTATAAGTCACTGGCTTTGTGCTCATGCATACTATTCAAGTATTGGAATATCTTAGGTGGTGTCGTCAAAACGAATATCCTCCGTCTTCACTATCTCCTTGATCCGAGCTGCTCATATTCATGGATAGTTCTTCCCCGCCAATGCGGCCACCGCCCATAGAGGCTGAAGCATAGCCCTCATCACGCTCCCCACCTTCTGTTTCACTCTCTTCAGAGCTTTTTAGCAAGGCACGTCTGGCTTCGTCTTTATCGATAATGCCGCCTTCTAGTAAATTACTGATTGCATCTTCCATGGTGATCATGCCGTAGCGTGAGCCTGTTTGCATCATGGAGTACATTTGCGGCACCTGATTCTCACGTATAAGATTTCGAACAGCATTTGTACCAACTAGAATTTCGAAAGCACCAACACGCCCTCCTCCCACTTTCTTTAAAAGTGTCTGTGCGACCACACCTTGCAAGGAACTGGAGAGCATAGCGCGCACCATTTCTTTATCGGCGCTGGGGAATACATCGATAATACGATCAATGGTTTTTGATGCTGAATTCGAGTGCAATGTGCCAAAAACAAGGTGACCTGTTTCAGCTGCTGTCAGAGCAAGTGATATTGTTTCATGATCACGCATCTCTCCGACCAGAATAACATCAGGGTCCTCACGCAGCGCACTTTTCAACGCTCTTGCGAAGCTATTTGTATCTTGACCAACCTCACGGTGGTTGATTAGTGATTTCTTTGATGTGTGAAAGAATTCAACAGGGTCTTCAATTGTCAAAACGTGTTTGGCATGATGAATATTAATATGATTAATCATAGAGGCCAATGTCGTTGATTTACCAGATCCTGTCGGACCAGTTACAAGCACAATACCTTTTTCAAGCTCAGCAAAGCGGCGTATGACAGGCGGTAAATCGAGTTGTTCCATTGTCGGTATATCACCAGGAATAGTCCTAAAAACTGCTGATGTTCCCAGACGGGTTGTAAACGCGTTTACACGAAAACGGGCCTTTTCACCCAGTGCAATAGCAAAGTCCAGCTCCATATCTTTTTCAAACTGGGAACGTTGATCCTCTGACATGACGGAATACAGCATTGTTCTGATGTCATCACTACCAAGAGAATCTGCCTTAACTCTCTTCATTGTTCCGCTAACACGAATGATCGGCGGATTACCGGCACTTAAATGTAAGTCCGATGCATTATTTTGCATTGTAAAGGCAAGAAGTTGCGTAAGATCCAAAAGACGTCTCCTTAAACTTTTTTATGATACGCAGAAAAAATATCCGGAAGTTCCCAGCTACTCACCTTCTCTTTGTACCTGAATTTTCTAAAGGGAACGTAAATTTTTTTATTATTTTTGGCATGATTTTGCATTTTTTATGAAGTTCCTTGCGTTAAGAGTAAGATATAGAGGGATAATATCAAGGCCGGTCCAAAAGGAAACTTAGCTTCCTTCACGATATATTTCCAGACAAGCCCAATGGCTACGCCGAGAACACCAGATAGAATCAGAAAATAAGACAGGTTTGAAAGTCCTAGCCATAGGCCGGAAGCTGCTGCAAATTTTACATCGCCTAAACCAAGCGCTTGTTTATTCAGAATTTTTCCAGTCAGCATACCCATGAGCCAAAATATAAATGAAAAAACTACCGCCCCTGCCCCATATTCAATTAAATAGATGGATATATCCAGACCGTTACTAGCACCAATATAAGCAAGCCTTATAAGGCCAAAAGATGCTACGATAATAACCAGAATATCCGGCAGTCTTTTATGCTCTAGATCAATCAGAAATAGCGCAATAAGAAATGGTATAGTGAATATAATGATAAGGGCTTGCACCGTCATACCAAAGGCAGCATATATTCCCAAACATAGTAAGGCGCTACATATTTCCTGTAGCGGGTAAAATACCGAGACCTTGGAACCACATTGGCGGCATTGCCCTTTATTTACAGCCCAAGATAATAATGGAATAAGGTCGATTGCCGTTAAGGCTTTACCACAGGCCGAGCATGATGATCTTTTAGAAATCCAATCTTTATTTCGTGGAATACGATAGGACAAAGCAGAGGCAAAGCTACCCATAATCAATCCTAAGACGGTGAAAATAACAATGCCTGTAAAATCCATAATTTTTTGATTACTGGCTATCTGATTTGTGCCAGACGCTCGAAAACAGCATCTCTTGGTATTGTGCGCCCCGAGCCATATAAAGTATCAACTTCAAGAGCTTCTTCGTAATATTTTATGGCGTTATCCGTATCACCATGTTGATCATAAATTATTGCCATATTGTAGATATGGTTGGCATTATGTGGCTCCATGCTAGAGGCCACGCCCAAATATCTAAGCGCTGAAGGGAAATCACCAGATTTTGAATAAGCGAATGCCAATTGAGAAACTATACCTACATTATCTGCATTATCCTGATATAGCTCTAGTAAACGTCTTTGCGCTACAGCTGGATAGCGCGTTGCAAGAAGCCCCAGCATATTTTGTTTTACATCAAGGTTATCTGGATCGAGCTTTGAAATTTTTTCATAAACTTTCATGGCTTCGTCAAAACGTCCAAGTTTTTGTAGGGATATTGCTTTTCCCATTAAAACACGACCATCATCACCAATTTTTCTTTCCAGCATTTCATACAAGTCCAGCGCAGAATCAAAGCGTCCTAAGGATATTGCACGTTCGGCAGCCACCAACTGAGAGCTTGTTGTACCAGCATCCTGATCTCTGCGGACAACAACATAAGGTGCAGCGGGACGCTCCCGTGGGCTATACAGAACAGGTCCTTGGCTCCCCATCTCGCCTCTAGAGACATCATCCGAGTCATAATATGTAGGCGAATCCATGGTTGGTTCACTTGCTGCAGTCGGGCCAGATATTGTATTCCCCTCAATTTGTGGGATTTCATCAAAGTCATCTGGCGGCATATCCTGCGCGAAAGATGCTGATGTTACACTTGCGGACAACGCGAAAATGCACGCCGTAAAGACTAGTTTTTTGTATTTTATTGATAACGGCATATTAGGCACACCCGAGAAATATGGACAGAAATATTGAAAGACAGAACGTCTTAGCAGAATCATATTGCATAAGGAGTATATCATGCAGCGGCCTGCCCCTCAATAAAATCAAGGAAAGCATGCTCAAGATTTTTTGTGGATGTTTTTTTCTTCAGATTTTGTGGTGTCCCGACATATTGAATCCGGCCATTAAATAAGACTGCAACACGGTCACAGATTTCATCCATATCCGCCAGAATATGAGAACTTAAAAATATCATTTTATCCTTATGCTTAACCTGCCCGATCATATCCTTCACTTTTGATCTGGCCATTGGATCAAGGCCACTCATTGGTTCATCCAGAATCATAACATCACAATCAGTTAAGAGCGTACCCATAAGGCCTAGCTTTTGACGCATACCTTTGGAATAAGTGTTAACTTTACGCTTTAGAGCAGCTCTATCCAAGGCCAGCGCGTCTGCAGCATTATAGACTTCGTCTTCTGAAATGCTTTTTTTATACAGGCCGAGCGAGAATTTTATGAATTCCATACCCGTTAAAAACCATGGTGGTTCGAATTTTTCAGGTAAGTAAGCCATATTCTTTTTACTTGTGGCATTATCGCGTGCCTGATTATTAATCAGGATTTCACCTTCATCCTGATTTCTTAAGGATAAGATGCACTTGATTAAAGTGGTTTTTCCTGCACCGTTCAAACCAATCAGACCGAAGATTTCACCATGATTAATCTCCAGATTTACCTCTTCGATGACGGGCTTGTCAGTATATGTAACGGAAACATCTTTTATAGATAAAGCGACTGTTTTACTCATAATAATCTATAACTACTTATATTGTTATTCACCCATTAAAAAGATACGTTGATCCAAGTTAAACCGCTGGTTTGTCTTTAATTTGATTGGATAAATAGTATTGGTAAATGCATCCAGCCATTTAAGTTCGATGTAATCCTTATATACAACCAGATCAAGAATTTCCTCGGGGATTGAATCTGGCTTTACACGTTGATTATTAAGCCATATTGTCCAGTCTTTTTCTGTTTTGAAGGCGATACCCCCAAGTTTTATTTCCCGAATTCCCCTATTTGGTGTGAATTCATCTTCACTATTTAACTCTTGCTCGGTGGGCGCCTTTACAAAGCCTCTGCTTTCTTTCATTTCCTTGATGGATTGGTGTTGCCAGAATGTGAAGAACAACGATGGATATGACTTGTTTTTAGCTGGTTTTGTTGGTGTTTTTGGTATTTCAGGCTGCTCATTTTCAACAGATTCAGGCGGAGGAGGCATCCCCTCAATCTTTATAATATCTTCTTCTTGTGCATAAGTTTTAGGTATGCTTAGAGCTGTCAGGCTCGTGCACATAACACATAAAAAAGCAAAATATAAACTTGTCTGTTTTACCTTCATTTATCTATTCCTTTGCTCGTCCCCTATAACCTGGGATTCCGGAATAATTGTACGCCAAGATAGCTTTACCTCACCCTTGACCAAAACAGGGCTAGAGCCTGCTGCGATAGCACGCAGTACTGCTGCACTGATATCGCGAGACCTTGTGACAGTGATCGCATCAACAGATAGATGTCCGGGCAAAGTTTGCTGCGCCAAATCAATATATTTATATATATCCGAGTCATCAAAGGCTTCTATTTCAATTTCAACAGGGCTGTACAAGATTTTGTGCTTCGCTTTTTGAGCTTCTTCATTATTTTCAACCGTACCAGATTTTACGCTGACTACAGCTGATATGACGTTAGAGCTTTCTTGCACCTGATTGAAAATGGCTTTGGCCATACTCCGTTCCTGATTGTTGAAAAACCCTTGCTCTTTCAACAAATCAAACTCGTTTTGTTGCTCGTCTAATTGTTCGAATTCTATTTTCAAACGATCAATATCAGATGTTAAACCACTGACACTTCTTCTAAGTTTTGTTAAATCACGCTCCGACGATTCTTGCATAGGCACCATATATAGATATACGAGCGCTGCCATACTTGCATTTAAGACAATAAGTATCAGCAATAGAATTATTCGTCTTGGCCCTATTATATTGATCATAGTTGCGGCCCCTCAATTGTAATTTCCGCGACATAGTCCTGCTGCTTGTTTTTCGTCCCTATTTGTCCGGTTTCAACAACGATCTCTTCGCTGTATTCATAATCTTCAAGGAACTTTGTAACTTTTACCGTATGGTCCTTTAGCAAAGTCTGTAGTTTTTCCTGTAATTTTCGGACCTCCATATTGCCCTTTAAAACATCGGCGTCACTTGGGAAGGTCATTTGCATAGTCGCGATATAATTGGGTGGTGCTTGTTGTTGCCCGCGACCAGACGTGAAACGTGACAAGAAATTCTCACCGCGCTTTACATTCATATTGTCGATACGCAGATCACGCCCCAAGCCTATAGAAATTTTCTGGACCAGATCCAGAATATTGACTTGCCTCTTTTCCAGTTTATCGTGAATAGTCAAAGAGCTTTGTATTAACTGAATATCAAAGCCCATATCCTGTTTGCGTTTAACTTCTTGATTATACCGTAACTGAAGCGTTGACCGACGGTTTTCGTATTCTTCTATTTGTTCCCAGTTCTGGTTCAGATCATCAAATTTATTCATTAAATCATAGGCCTGATACCCAGCACCTAACACCAGAAGAACCGAGACCAAGGTAGCAATTTGTCTGGGTTGGGAAACTTTATCAATTTCCTTAGCCTTTAGAGGAAGGATAAACTTGCTTTTACCGCCAGCCCAAGCAACATGAAGCACATCTGCATATTTAGGATCTTGCTGATAACCAAGCGGAATTTTAAGGTAATCGGCGGCTTCTTGCGCATTTATATGATGATAATTGCATGGCGTTTCGATCATATTTCCCAGCATCTCTCCTGTCTGGGAATCGGAAATAAAAATAACATCCAGCCCATCATCAGCATTAAAACCAAATCTGGAAAGGTAGCTCATAGTGGCTTTAAATTCCTGATGAACATCTTCTGATATTTGTACAGGATCGTCCTCGTTATCAGATATTGGCGTCATACGTGTAAGAGCTAATTCACCGTTATTGATAACAACCTGACGTAAACCTCCGCCTTTATGCATACCGATAAAAATCTTCCATTTAGATTTCTTATGCCCTTTAGAATGGATTTTCTCGGAGAGTTTTTTAACCATGTCAGAGGATTCGATAGGCAAAAGACAAAAACCGGCGATCGGTGCTAAAGATTTATTTGTGGCGGCAAGAACCTTTTTAAAGTTTTCTGTCGCCGGAATAGCTGCAAAAATATACAGCCCCCCGGATTTTAGTTTCTTTTTTGTTTTTTTATCTTCCTTTAAGGGTAATGCTGCGCGTACAGGATAATTCTGGAAAGCCACCATAAGCTTACGTTTGATCACGTTTTGCTTATCCATGATACTGACTTTGGGGATACGTTCCTTTCGATAATGTTGTTCGACCATGTCATTTAGAACAAGAACAGGCTTACCTTTACAGTCTCTGGATAAAATCTGAGCTACATTGTCGACAAAACCGTCAGCATCCCACGGAACAGTATCAATCAGACGCACGCCTTTGGAGCTGTTACTATATACAAATAGTGCTTCATCAGAAACTAGTAGGACTGTTCTAGAAGGTGTCAAAAACGAAAGTGACATTGTTAAAAAAAAGCCTGTGAAAAAATACGAACTGTGTGTCTTTTTAGCCGATAGCTTCCATCATATTGCCAAGATTCATATAGATCGGACCAAGGGAGCCAGCTGCTATCCAAACAATCACGAGTGCCAGTATAACAGTTAATGTCGGTTGAATCATCTCAATTAGCGCATCTATAGCTTCATCCACATCTTTTGTATAAAATTCGCAAATCTGAATCAAAACAGGCGTCAGATTTCCTGATTCTTCACCAATTTTTACCATTCTTGTTACCATATTTGGAAATTCGCCTGATGCTCTGAAAGCATCGGAGAGCGGACTACCGGACTTAACGTAATGCTCGACTCCTTCCATAGCATCAATCAATGCTAAATTGGATACAGTTTGACGTGCGGATTTAAGGCCATTCAGCACATCAATACCACTTTCGAAAAGCGCTCCAAATGTCTGGGCATATCTGGCGATAGATATTTTACGGATTAGCGGCCCGATAACAGGCATATTCAAATACATAACATCCATTTTATAGGCAATTTCATCCGATAATCGTCTGATTATCATTAGAAATGACATAATTAATATAGGCACAACTAAAACAATGATTGCTCCATATATAGGTAGCCCTAATATCTTGAATTGCGGCTCAACAAAGAAATCCGAAGTTGACATGAGCGCCGTTGTATACCAAGGCAGTTCAATACTCAGATATTTTAAAAATCCTACAACCTGTGGAACAACCATGGTCATCATGAAAACAATGGTAAAGAGGACAACTACGGTTACGATTATCGGATAGCGTGTCGCCTTCTTGATTTTGGATTGCATGGCATCCAGCCATTTAAGGTATTTCTCTAATTGCAAATAAGAGGATGTCAGGTCACCAGTGTCCTCACCTGCTTTGATAATTGATATAAAAAGAGGTTTAAAAACTTTTGGATGTTTTGCTAAAGCTTCGGATAGTGATGCGCCGTCGCGGACATCACGATGAATTTCACTCATCATATCACGCATCATATCATTTTCTGCGCCATCTCGAATATCTCCCAAAGCATCAAGCAAGGGTACACCTGCGCTTTGCATTTGTTCCATATGAATAAAGAACTGGATTAGATCTCTAAGCTTTACCTTTTGCAGCGTAATAGTGGGTAGCGAGCTTTTCTTTTTTGTCAAAGAAGCACATTGAATTAATTCAAGCCCTGCACTTTGAAGCTGATTATGTAAGTCAACTTCGTTCATCGCCGCCAATGTCCCGCGGACAGGACGACCCTTTACATTTATGGCTCTGTACTTATAGCGTTCTATAGCTTTAACTCCAATTTAGACAAAAGAAAAGACTGACCATTATTTTGTCAGGTCGACAACCCGACTTAGTGCACTGAGGCTTGTTACACCTTCAAGTACTTTAAGAATGCCATCGTCCTTCATACTTTTGAAGCCTTTTTTAATAGCAACGTCCCTTAATTTTGCTTTTGACTCATTTTTGGCAACAACTTCATCTAACTCACTATCAAAAAGAAGAATTTCTGCGATCGCCACGCGCCCCTTATACCCCTTGCCCATGCAACTATCACAGCCCTTTTCCGAATGGGTGTAAATAGGCGGCAGGTTGGAACGGCCAACACCTATAATCTCGACTTCTTCATCTGTGGGTTTATGTTCAACCTTACAATCCTCACATAAGCGACGAGCCAAACGCTGGGCGAATACGGCGATAATGGCTCCTGCCAACATGCCGGGTTTCATGCCAAGGTCTAAAAGTCGCGGAATTGCACCAAAAGAATCATTGGTGTGAAGCGAGGTAAAAACCTGATGTCCTGTCATAGCCGCTTTCAGAGCCATTTCAGCAGTTGTTTTATCTCGAATCTCACCAATGAAGATAATATCGGGGTCTTGACGCAAAAGCGCTTTAATACCATCCGCAAACTCAAGCACGCCTTCACGAACATGTGTTTGACGAATCATTGGCAAGGAATATTCAACTGGGTCTTCCAAAGTCTGGATATTGACCTGAACATCATTCACTTCGTTGAGCATAGAATAAAGCGTTGTTGTTTTACCACTACCCGTCGGGCCAGTCACAATGATAATGCCCTCAGGTCTTGAATTAGCCTTATTAATTTTTTCTTTGTTTTCATCACTAAAGCCGAGACCTGATAAAGGCATAATACTTGCGCTTTTATCCAGAACACGAAGAACTATATTCTCGCCATTCACTGTTGGGAGTGAAGACACACGGAAATCCGCTTCACGGCCACCAATATTAAGATTAAAACGTCCATCTTGCGGGCTGAGCTTATCCGCAATATTCATCTCGGACATAATTTTTAGCCTTTGGGAAATACCATTCCAATGCTGTTTATGGAGAATTTGAGCTGTAAACAAGACACCGTCAAGGCGATAACGCAACCGTACAAAGTTTTCTTCAGGTTCAAAATGCAAGTCAGAAGCGCCTATTTTTACGGCCTCAAAAACAAGTGCATTCACGAGACGAACGATCGGGTGAGAAAAAGCCTCTTTCTCACTTAGTGCAGCGACATCCTTTTGTTCCGTCCCCTCCTCTAGCTCCTGAAGAATATCTTTGATTGAGCTTGCGTAACCATATGATGCATCAATCGCATCCGATAATACAGCAGGCGTAGTCACCAAAGGTCTAACATGCATGTCTTTGCTGATGAAACGGCGTAGTGTATCAAGCGCTACAACATCATGGGGATCAGACATTGCCACATATAATCTATTATTATCGATCGAGACAGGTAAAACCTGATGTTTTACGGCGGTCGATTTATCCAAAAGCTCAAGTGCTTCGCTATCAACAATTGTATTTTTGGGGTCGAACAACCCATAGCCAGAGCTTTCAGCAAGGAAACCGATTAGGTCTGATTCTTCAATAAAACCTAACTCTACAAGAATTTCTCCAAGCATTTTTTTAGAGATTTTCTTTTCTTGCAAAGCTACGTTTAGCTGGTCTTCGGTAATCAAGCCAGATGCGACCATCTGATCACCGATCCGGCCAGTATTTGCCTTTTTGCCATGCTGTTGTGCTTGAGCTTCCACCTCTGCTAAATGCTCTTCTTCATTTACCCCAAGCTCTTTTGTAGGAGGCTTCACTGAGCTAATTATCCCAGCTTCGGAAGATTCAACTTGTCCGGTGGGTGTTTCAATTTGTTCAGGAGCATTTTCCTGAATTGTAGATGATTCAGATGCCACCATATCAGGATTCATATCTAGCTGATCCATTCCAAAATCATCTGTACTATTATGAGAAGTTTCTGCCTCTGATGTTTGCGTAGCTTCTAGCCCGTCTTCTACACTCACGTTAAAATCCACCTCTTCATCTTGATTGAATACAGGCGGTGTATCTTTCTTTTTTTCAGACAGCATTTCTTCTGTCTCTGGCGAAATATTAAGTTCTATATCGTCCATAATACCATGATATACAGCTTACTAGGCGAGCTATATTCTCTTTGTTAAAGTTTTAGAAAAACGCAGTAAAAATGATAATCATACCAATCCAAGCTTATTTTTATCATGGAAAGGTTAAAAAAAACCTACGATAGCGGGAAATATAAGAAAAGTCTTAATTAAGAAAAATAAGCGCATAATTTGTTGCTATGCGCTTATTTTTTGAAATTTATAAAATCTTACGACCTATTCAATTACTCAGCTGCGATCGCTGTAACTGAAGCGTCTTTACGCGGCCATGAGGTAAATGTGAATAAAGTTTCATCAATACCGCAAATTGTGGCACTAATTCTTGCCGCTACAAGGTAAGGATCAGAGTTGGCACCCGGACGACGATCTTCAAAATAGCCATAGCCTTTAAGTGCAACAGGTTTTGGAATACGAATTGAACATCCACGGTCAGCTTCACCGGCTTTGAATGTGTTAATGTCACATGTTTCATGCAAGCCTGTAAGACGATCAGCCAAACCGGCACCATAAAGAATAACGTGTTCTTTGTGCTTTTTACCAAGAGCTTCAACAGCAGCTTCAATAGCAGCCTTACCCTTAGACTTGTCGCGTGTGTCATTTGTAGAAACGTTTGTGTGCATACCTGCACCGTTCCAATCACCTTTTACTGGCTTGTTGTCCAGAGAAACACCAACACCATATTCTTCACCTACACGGTAAAGCAACCAACGGGCAATATGCATTTCATCTGTCACGCGAAGCGCTGAAGCTGGTTCTTTTGGATCACCACGGAAACCAATTTGGAATTCCCATTGTCCGGGCATCACTTCCGCATTAATTCCGTAGAACATTAAACCGGCATCGAGGCAAAGCTGGGCGTGGTCTTCGGCGATTTCGCGGCCAAAAATTTCATCGGCACCGACACCACAATAATATGGGCCTTGCGGACCCGGGTAACCGTGTTTAGGCCAGCCAAGAGGTGTTCTGTTTTTGAATAATGTGTATTCCTGTTCAAAACCAAACCATGGGTCTTGAGCACTTGCACCAGCATCCAAAACAGCACGTAATTGTGCGCGTGAATTTGATTCATGCGGTGTGCCATCAGGGTTATTGACTTCGCACATTACCAAGTAATTGCCTTCGCCGCGGACAGGATCCTTAACGAAGTGAACTGGTTGAAGGATACAGTCTGAGTCACTACCGTCAGCCTGCATTGTAGAAGAGCCATCAAAGCTCCATTCTGGGAAATCCTCAATATCAGGATTAGCACCCAGATCAACAACACGTGCCTTGGAACGAAGACAGCGCGTAGGCACAGCACCATCAAGCCAAATATATTCGGCTAAAGTAAAATTAGGCATTTGTAATCTCCTTGATCAACTAAATATTTTTCTGATTCATTAACATACTCGCTGAAAAATTCAAGCTTTTTCGGGAATTATTATATTCCTCAGCCCGCGCAGAGCTTTATTTCCATGAGATCAGGTAGAATGAAACAAAATTAGGCAGAACGAAGAATTTCTTTCGCAAAATCACTTAAGGAATCATCACGTGCGCCCATAATAATGATACGGTCGCCTGTTTTTGCTTCTTTTACAAAGTACGGTTTAATTTTTTCACGATTCTCGAACCAGAGTGCCTTTTTGCCTTTATTGATCAATCCATCAATAATATGAGCCGAGGTTACAGAGCGATCGACTGTCCCGCCAGCGTAATACACCTCGGGCATTATGATGATATCTTCGTCTGACATATTGCGGCTAAAGGCCTCTATAATCTCTTGCCCCATCAGACGTAAAGGACCAAAACCGTGGGGCTGAAACATAATAATAAGACGACCATCAAAAGACTTTAGTGTTTCAAGGCTAGCCGAGATTTTATCAGGATTATGCGCGAAGTCATCAATAATAGTTATACCGTTTTGCTCCCCGACATATTCGAGGCGTCTTTTGATTCCTTCAAATGAGAGAAGCCCTTCAATTGCTGATGTTACATTTACCCCACCAACTAAAGCTGCCCCTATAGCGGCAAGAGCATTCATAATATTATGCTTACCTGGCACTTTAAGGCTAACACGATAGAGCTGTCCTGTATGATTAAGTGTGAACTCAGTGCCATGTTTTGTATATTTTATATTATCTGCAAATAAATCTGCGGCTTTGTCTGAAAGGCTATAGCTTATTATTTTTGCAGAACCGCTTAGGCTACCAGCAATATTTTTCAGGCGTATATCGTCTATATTAATGATAATGGCTTTTTTTGCTCTACTCAGAAATTTTTGGAAATAGCTTTCGATTTCTTCAATTGATTTATGATCCAGCGCAATATTATTCAACACAGCAATATCCGGCGTGTAATGCTCAATTGATCCATCGCTCTCATCAAGCTCGGCGATGAACAAGTCAGGATTTCCCACTTTAATATCTTGAAATGGGCCGGAGAAGTTTTTGACTTTACCGCCATTGACCACTGTAGGGTTATTGCCTGTAGCTGCAAATATTGTACCGATCATTCCGGTAACCGTTGATTTACCGCTTGTTCCAGCAATACCAATTGATGTTTTTGCCTTATTAAAAACCTCCGCTAGCAATTTACCTCGTTTGATAATGGGAATATCCATATCTTTAGCGCCTTTGACATCGGGAATTGTTTCTTCAATTGCTGTTGAGACTACTAGATAATCACAGCCCTTTACTCCGTTTCCATCCTGAGGGCATAAGACTATACCCAAATCTTTGAGCATTTTAAATTTTTCTGGTGATTTACCGTGATCGTAGGAACGATCAGACCCTAGCACTTCATGCCCACGTTGCTTAAGAAAAACAGAAAGCGGCATCATGCCGCTTCCGCCTATTCCACAAAAGAAATATTTCTTTATATCTGTCAAAATACGCCTATTCCGCAAATAACGGTGTCGGACCGGAGACTGCCTCACCAGAATCTACTGGCGGTACAATTGCTGTTCCTCCCGAATTTTTTGAAGGCGTAGCTTCTGTAGTTTCACCAGTACCAAGACGCTCTAAAATAGTTTCTAAACTTCCTTTATCCTGCGCTTCGACAGCAGAGTCATCTGACATATTCTGCTCTTGCATCATCTGCTCTCTTTCACCACGGCGCCATATTTTGGCGGGTTCTTTGTTTTTATCGCTATTCATGCGTGGTGCAGCCGGACGAAATTCCTCAAGATCATATTCTTCAGGTTGTTTGATGTCAGGGCTATTATGCTTTGGCAAGTCATTGGGCACGATGGCTTCTTGAGAGAAATCAACAGCAATCACATCAGGATAATGGAACAATGATTTCGAAGCATAATCCCAAGCCATACCAGCTGGCGTTCCCCAAATCGCTTTGGTTTCAAGACTAGGTGCAACGGTCATGGTTATACGTCTGTTACCTGGCGCCATACAATCAAGCTTCATATCATTTTCAGATTTCATGATGTTCATTTTTTGCGGCGGGTTTATCTGATACCGGATTTTGTCTACCCAGACATCACAGCGGGCATTTTCTGCACCAGGTGTAATAATTTTCACGGTCTGATTGGATTTCTCGACGGCATAACCACATGCAGCAAGAATTACAACCGAAGAAAGAGATAAAATTTTAATGGTATTTTGACGTAAAGGCATTTGACGTTTTCCGATACACTAGAGTTACTCGACAACAAGACCTCACGACCATAGCTTAAAACTGTAGCCATGACAATAGGATAGCAAGCAAGCTTGCCATTTATGCTACATAAATTTTTCAAGCGCTCTTATGCATCAAACACCAATTTATCATCCTTGAGTGTCACCTTGACGGTTTCGCCTTCGGTAAATTCACCTTTCAGGATGAGTTCGGCAAGCTCATTTTGTAGCTCGGTCTGGATAACCCGTTTAAGCGGGCGCGCTCCATAGACAGGATCATATCCTTTATCTCCAATCCACTTCTTGGCATCTTCACTTACTTCTATATCAAGTCGTTGAGCCTTGAGAAGTTTGCGCAAATAACCGAGTTGAATATCGATAATACCCGTCAGGTTTTCTCTGGATAGACGAGAGAAGAGCAAAATTTCATCCAATCTGTTCAAAAACTCCGGTCTGAAAGCATCGCGTACTTCACTCATAACGGCCTCGCGAACGCTTTCAACTTTCTCGCCTTCTTTGAGACTAACCAAAAACTCACTGCCAAGGTTCGAGGTTAAAATCAGCACCGTATTGCTGAAATCGACCGTTCGCCCCTGCCCGTCCGTCAAACGTCCTTCATCGAGGACCTGAAGCAGGACATTAAAGACATCGGGATGAGCTTTTTCAATCTCGTCAAAGAGCACAACCTGATACGGCCTGCGGCGTACAGCCTCTGTCAAAGCGCCGCCTTCATCATAGCCGACATAGCCTGGCGGTGCGCCGATCATCCGTGAGACGGAGTGTTTCTCCATGTATTCGGACATGTCCATGCGTATCATTGCAGTTTCATCATCGAATAGGAATTCCGCCAATGTTTTGGTCAGCTCGGTTTTTCCTACACCCGTTGGGCCCAAGAACAGGAATGAGCCGATAGGACGGCGTGGGTCTTGCAGGCCAGAGCGAGAGCGACGGATAGCATTAGAGACAGCCTCAACGGCCTCATCCTGCCCGATCACTCTTTGTCTGAGGCTATCTTCCATATGAAGCAGCTTTTCGCGTTCACCTTCCATCATTTTATCGACCGGAATGCCAGTCCATTTTCCAACGATATAAGCAATATCATTCGCCGTAACTTCTTCATTGATAATATTTTCTTCTTGCGTTTCAGAGACATCTGTCAGCTTCTTCTCAAGCTCCGGTATGGTCGCATATTTTAATTCACTGGCACGCGCCCAGTTTCGCTCGCGCTCGGCCTGTTCAAGCTCAATACGAGCCTTATCAAGGCTTTCAGTCAGTTTCTGGCCCGCATTTAGCTTTTCTTTTTCCGCCTGCCATTGAGATGTTAAGTCCGCCGACTTCGCTTCAGCTTCGTTTAGCTCTTCTTCAAGCTTTTCCAAGCGCTCCTGAGACGCTTTATCTTTTTCCTTATTCAAGGCCTCTTTTTCGATTTTTAGCTGGATGATACGGCGATCAAGTTCGTCGATCTCCTCCGGCTTACTATCTACCTGCATGCGCAATCTGGCGGCTGCTTCGTCCACAAGGTCAATAGCCTTATCCGGCAAGAATCGATCCGTGATATAGCGATTAGATAATGTTGTCGCAGCAACTATTGCTGCATCAGTAATACGAACTCCGTGGTGTAATTCGTATTTCTCCTTGATCCCACGCAGAATAGAAATTGTATCCTCAACTGTTGGCTCTTCTACAAAGACCGGCTGGAAACGCCGTGCAAGAGCGGCATCTTTTTCGATATGCTTACGGTACTCATCCAGCGTGGTTGCGCCGACCATATGCAGCACACCTCTAGCCAATGCAGGTTTTAGCATATTTGATGCATCCATTGCGCCGTCTGCTTTTCCGGCTCCTACTAGCGTGTGAAGCTCATCAAGGAAGAGAATAATCTCACCAGTGGCATTTTCAATTTCATCGATAACAGCTTTTAAGCGTTCTTCGAATTCACCGCGATATTTAGCCCCTGCCAAAAGCGCGCCCAAATCCAAAGACATCAAGCGTTTATCGCGCAAAGATTCTGGCACATCATTTTTGACAATGCGCTGCGCCAGACCTTCGATAATGGCGGTCTTACCAACGCCCGGTTCACCGATTAAAACGGGATTGTTTTTTGTACGTCGAGAAAGGACCTGTATTGTGCGCCGAATTTCTTCTTCGCGTCCAATGATCGGATCAATTTTTCCTTCACTGGCAGCCTTCGTCAGATCACGCGCGTATCTTTCAAGCGCATCAAATTGATCTTCGGCTGTTGCGGAATCTGCTGTTTTACCTTTTCTGATCTGGTTAATAGCCTGATTAAGAACCTCGTCACTCAAGCCTGCATTTTCCAACATCTCAGAAATATCAGAGCGTTTTGCTAAGACCATGGCTTGCAAGACTCTCTCAGCTGTAACAAAGCTATCTCCTGCCTTTGATGAGATGTCTTCAGCATTGGCCATGATTTTTGCCAAATCAGATGAAATTCGAAGCTGTCCCGCACCAGAGCCCTGCACGACCGGAAATTTGGCAATTGCTTTCTCGCATCCTGAAACCAGATCCTGCGCCTTAACACCTGCGACTTGTAACACCTTACGGATATGCGCATCCGTATCATCCAGCATAACTTTGAGAAAATGTTCAGGCTCAAGGGATTGGTGATTATACCGCAGAGCCAAAGTTTGTGCTTGCTGTAAGAAGCCTTTTGTTTTTTCCGTATATTTATCGAAATTCATGGGCAACCTTTTGAATACTGAAATTGAGTAAAACCAAGAGAGTCTTACTTAGCAAAAAACAAGGAAAAATTAAAATGATATAAATCAAAAAAGCGTTCCTGAGACAGAACGCTTTTGTATAAGTAGATTAATAAATACTTATTTTCTTAATCGGCAGATTCCATTTCTTTTTCTTCGACCGGAATATTATCACCAAGAATGCTGGCGGGAAGACTTAGATCATCAGAAGATGCAGATTTTTTCTGCTCCTGAATTGGTGCCGTGCCATCAAAATCATCACTGTTGTTCACTTCACCGGAAATGCGGTCAGTCACTTTTTCAAGATCAAATGTGCCATTTGCCTCATTGATGATACGTATATAGTGCTCCGCATGCTGATAATAGCTCTCGGCAAGAATGCGATCACCTGCAGAAATAGAGTCTTTTGCCAAAGCCAGATATTTTTCAGCTACCTGATGCGCAGTGCCTCTGATACGAACATCCGGTCCGTTGCTATCATAGACTTGCGCGCGTTTCTGGTTACTGCGACGTCCTCCATTGCTTCGGCTTCTTTGTCTTCTATTCGATGTTCCGTGTCTCATGTTTCCAACTTCACCAGTCTTAAAAAAGTTATACAAATACCTGATTCAATATATAAAATTTAGGCACAAAACTCTACTCTGCGCGATATAGTTATGCACAGCTAAATTCAAATATTGATATTAGCTAACCCGACTAAATTCTCTGTAATTCCGCTAATGTCGTCGAGTGATCTTAAGGTACTTGCAACCACCTTTCCGGCGCAACCCGAAAGGTAAAAAAAAAATCATTTATCCCCACAGGAGATTTCCACAACCCGCGGCTGGCCTGCGATATCCACATGAACGCATCGTTCTGAAAATCCATAAGTTTCCGCGAGTCGCATCACATCGTCTTTCTGGTTATACCCAATTTCAAACAAGCCGTATTTGCCTTGAACCATGATATTTTTTAGACGTGAAAAAATTTCTTTGTATGGCGTTAATCCATCCTTGCCACCATCAAGTGCTAGAATCGGGTCATGATTCTTCACCTCGGCAGGCAGATTCTCTATGTCTTGATTCGAGATATAGGGCGGATTAGATACGACGAGATCAAATTTATTTTCAAAATTTGTGTCCCAGCTTCCTTCTATAAATTTAATTTTGCTCTCCAAACCTAGATTTTTTGCATTTTCTTTGGCCACGGCCAGAGCCTTTTGAGAAATATCGAGGGCGACGCCATTGGCGTCAGGGAATTCTTTAAGCAAAGCCATCAGGATGCAGCCTGTTCCTGTGCCCATATCCAGAATTGTGTCCGGTGGATTATCTTTATAAAGCTCAATAGCGCGCTCGATAATAGTTTCCGTATCGGCTCTGGGGTCTAGTGTCTCTGGTGTAACCTTAAAATCCAGCCCCCAGAAAGAACCCACACCATAAATCCTTGAAATCGGCTTACCATTAAGCCGTTCGTTTAAATCTTGACGAATTAGTCTCAGTTGATCAGCCGAAATTTCTTTATCAGGATAAGCAATGATATCCGACCAGTCCAAACCTGTTCTGTTGTGAAGGATAATCCTCGCCTCTTGCGCGGCCACATCAGCATCTGCTGATTCCAGTTTTTTAGACAAAGAATCATACAATTGCTTTAAGGATGACGGAAGCACCTTAATTCTCCAGAGAAGCCAGAGATGCAGCCTGATCCTCGGCAATCAGAGAATCAATAACTTCATCCAGAGCTTCGCCGCTCACCACTTCTTCCAATTTATAAAGTGTCAAATTAATGCGGTGATCTGTTAAGCGCCCTTGCGGATAGTTATAGGTACGAATTCGCTCGGAGCGGTCACCTGATCCAACTTGTGATTTACGATCTTCCGCGCGCTCATCGGCAAGTTGTTGACGCTGCAAATCGTAAAGGCGTGTTCTCAGGACTTTCATGGCTTTATCGCGGTTTTTGTGCTGGGATCGCTCTTCCTGCATTTCGACAACAACCCCCGTTGGAATATGTGTAAGCCGCACGGCACTGTCGGTTGTGTTAACATGCTGACCACCCGCACCTTGAGAACGATACGTATCGACACGTAAGTCTTCGGTTCGGATTTCAATATCCACTTCCTCAGCCTCAGGTAGTACAGCCACTGTTGCCGCTGATGTATGTACCCGCCCCTGTGTTTCCGTTTTGGGCACGCGCTGCACGCGGTGCACACCTGATTCAAACTTTAATTTCGAAAAAACATTTTGACCTGTGATCTGGGCGACAACCTCTTTATAACCGCCAATATCATTTTCGGAAGCCTCGAGCACCTCAACGCGCCAGCCCATTTTAGCAGCATAGCCCTTATACATGGTGAACAGATCAGCCGCAAAAAGTGCGGCCTCATCCCCGCCGGTTCCGGCTCTGATTTCTAAAATTGCGTTTTTGGTATCGGCCTCATCCTTTGGAATAAGAGCAAGCTTGATTTGTTGCTCCAATTCGGGAATACGTTTATCCAAGGCTAGTAATTCCTCCTTGGCCATATCCTTCATTTCCGGATCATTAAGAAGTTCTTGCAAATCCTGCTTTTCACTTTCAGCATTTCCCAATTCATCAATGGCTTCGACAACGGGGCTAAGCTCGGCGTATTCCATGGAAAGCTTGGTAAATTCATCTCCTGCCAGATTTCCGGCAGACATAAGCGCAGCCAATTCTTCGTGGCGTTTTTTGATCGTTGAGAGCTTTTCATTCATAGACATTTTATTTTTGTTTTCTTGCCTGTTTGTTAACCAAATTCCCTTACAAGTACTTAAGGGGAATTACATACGTGAAGTTGACACGTCAATAAAGAAAATAATGGCAGTTCTTTTATGAATAATATTGATATCGCATTTCTGACAGAAATAATTGGCTATACCGCCCTGTTCTTCGGGCTTCTTTCTTTTCAATTTAAAAGCGGCAAAAAAATATTAGCTTTGCAGGCTGTGATGTGTTTTTTTTGGTATTCTCATTATGCCTTAAGTGGCGCTTATGTTGGTGCGTTTATGGCAGCTGTCGGCTTTTTTAGAAACGGTTTGGCGTGTGTTCTTCCTGATAAATACATTAAAAAACTGGCTATAATTTCTTCTATTATTGCCTTAGCCATCGGATTTTCAGTGGCTGAGTCTTATATATATTTGACGGCAATGTTTGGAACTTTATTGAATAACGTGTCTGTTTTAAAAAGAAACAAACCAGCCCAACTAAGAATTTTCCGTATCATTTCAGAATTTTTCTGGCTGACTTATTCTATATCTGTTTTATCTGTTCCAGGTATGATCTTTGGCATTTCCCTAATTAGCTCTAATATAATCGGGTTTTTCAGGCATGAAAAAGATTTCATTAGACATTATAAAGCAGGCCTTATTCAGAAGAACTAGGCTCCTCTTGCAATTCGAATTGCATCAAGTGATCAACGTTCAAAGGTATGTTACGGCGCACTTGTGATTTTTTGCCCAAGGGCTGCAGAGCCTTACCGTTCACAACAATTTCTACTCCTCCAGCATTCCCCAGCGACATTGTAAGACCGGGACTATCGGGCACAAAATACTGATCACCTGTTTTCAAGACCTCAGATACCAGAATTTTTCGGTTCTGGTCTTTAATTTCGACCCAGCTATCCTCCTTGATGTTCAGGATGATACCTTTTTTATTGACCACTTCTTCTGGCGCTACAGAATTATCCTCAATCACCATCTCGGTTTCATCTGCACTTTCTTCATTTAAAACACTGACATTTTTAGGCACTTGTTCAAGTACTGATGCCTCTTCCTTTATTATATCTTCCGGTTCATTCAGCAAGTTACTGGAACGCGCCTCTACACGCTCTGGAACAGGTGGAATATATTCAATTGCCGTACGATCATTATATTGTAATGACGTCCAATAATATATGCCTGCACCGACCATTATTAGTGATAATAAGACAAGCCAGAATGCTGGTACTTTGCTTTCTTCTGCAGGTATAGGCAAAGATGGTTTTTCATTCGCAACATTGCTTAAATATTGCCTTTTGAACATATCAACGGCTTGATCACCATCAAGATCAAGATACTCGGCGTAGCTACGTACAAAGCCAATTGCATAAACGCGTCCCGGCAGCTTTTCAATATCTCCATTTTCAATGGCCTCAATCTGGCATTCACGAATTCGGAGTGTTCTTTCAATATCTTGGAGGCTTTGTTCGTAATGCACGCGCGTAGCACGCAAAATTTCCCCGATAGTTTGTTCCTTACCGGCATAATTTTCGGTTTCTAGCGCCTGAGCTTGCTCTGCCATAACAGAGCATATCTTACATTATTTCTGGCTAATCTTCCAGCCCATATGCAGCATGAAGCGAACGAACTGCGAGTTCTGTGTAATCTTCTTCGATCAGTACACTGATTTTGATTTCAGACGTCGATATAACCTCAATATTTATGCCCTTATCTGCCAAAGTCTGGAACATGGTATTAGCCACACCGGCATGGCTTTTCATACCAATTCCAACCACAGAAATCTTGGCTACATTTTCATTAACGGCAATATCCTGATAGTTAAGCGTCACATCATCCTTGAGGACTTTCTTAGCGCGCTCAAGATCTGTACGCGGCACAGTAAATGTCATGTCGGTCAAGCCATCTTGAGATATGTTCTGAACGATCATATCAACATTGATGGCTGCGGCGGCCAATGGCTTGAAGAGTTTTGCAGCTACGCCGGGCACGTCTTCCACGCCGATTACTGTTATTTTAGATTCATCTTTCTGGTGGGCAATGCCACTAACGAGTTCCTGTTCCACGATATCTTCCTCTTTCGTCACTAATGTTCCTTTACGGTCACTGCCGATAAACTCTCCAAAGCTGGAGAGCACCTGTATTGGCACGCCGCTTTTTGCACCCATTTCAACAGAGCGCGTTTGCAAAACTTTGCTTCCCAAGGATGCAAGTTCGAGCATTTCCTCATAGGAAATTTTATTTAACTTGCGCGCTTTGGGTGCAATTCTGGGATCAGCGGTATAAACGCCATCAACATCGGTATAGATATCACAACGATCAGCTTCAAGTGCAGCAGCGACTGCTACGGCGGAGGTATCTGATCCACCGCGTCCCAATGTTGATATTCTGTTTTGTGCGGTGACACCTTGGAATCCCGGTACAACAACGACCTCTCCTGCTTCAAGGCGCTTATTAATCTCGGCTGTATCAATATCCTCAATACGGGCCTTACCATGAACATTATTTGTCTTAATTGGAATCTGCCAGCCAAGCCAAGACCGCGCAGTGATTCCCCTTTTCTGAAGGGCCATCGCCATCAAACCTGCCGTGATCTGCTCACCACTGGAGACAACCGTGTCATATTCTCGTACATCATGCATGGGGCTAATTTCCGTGCAATAGCCGACCAGTCTGTTTGTAACGCCGGACATAGCAGAAACAACGACTGCAACCTTATTACCCGCTTCAACTTCCTTAACGATTTTGCCAGCAGCATTTTCGATGCGTTCAATATCTGCTACCGATGTGCCACCAAATTTTGCAACTATTACAGCCATATTTTCTCAGCTCTTTATTTATACTCTTGTTTTTACAAAGAAGGTTATCCATACTGTTATTAAAATAAAAAATCAAAGAGAATGTGATGAATACGGCGCAAAAAACCACAATAAATGCCGAAGAGATTGAACATTTTTCCAAAACATCGGATCAATGGTGGGATGAAAACGGTCCTTTCAAACCTTTGCATAGATTAAACCCTGTTCGGATAAAGTATATTAAAGACCAGATCTGTACGCATTTTGATATTGATCCAGATAAGGCTCAACCATTTAAGAACCTAAAGATTTTGGATATAGGTTGCGGCGGTGGCTTGGTTTGTGAACCTATGGCGCGTCTAGGCGCAAAAACCAGTGGTATTGATGCCGATCAGAAGGCTATTGCTTGTGCAAAAGAACATGCCACACTTCAAGACCTTGATATTGAATATATTTGCGGTGATGCTGCTGACTTAAAACAAAAATACGATGTTGTACTCGCACTTGAGATTATCGAGCATGTTAATACGCCGTGCGAATTTGTCTCTATATGCAAAACGCTTTTGAAGCCGGATAGCATTGTTATTTTCTCGACCTTGAACAGGACTGCAAAATCCTATGCGCTTGGTATTGTGGCAGCAGAATATATCTTGCGTTGGGTGCCGACCGGGACGCATTCATGGAAAAAATTTATCAAGCCATCTGAACTGGCACGTTTTGCACGGGCACAAAATTTTGATATAATAGATGTGTCTGGGTTAATATTTAATCCGATCAAAAATGAATTTTGTTTGTCAGAGAATGATCTTGATGTGAATTATTTTATGAGTGTAAGGAATGCATAAATGAATACATTTTTACTGACTATTACCCTGATTGCGATGCTGCTGGTTGTTGTTGTATTGGTTATTGGTATGGTTGCCATGGTCAAAGGCGGCGAATTCAATACAAAATACGGGAACAAACTCATGCAAGCCCGCGTTATCTTGCAAGGTGTGGCTTTGGGTTTTATTGCCATTGCTTTTATGGCTACTCATGGGTCATAATCCCGTTTCCTTTTCTGTTTTTTCTAACGGAGTTTTTCTATGAAAATTTTAGTGCCTATCAAACGTGTTGTTGATTATAACGTCAAAATTAGAGTCAAATCCGATCAAAGCGGTGTTGATCTTGCCAATGTAAAAATGTCGGTTAATCCCTTTGACGAGATTGCCGTTGAAGAAGCTGTGCGTTTGAAAGAGGCCGGAAAAGCAACTGAAATTGTTGCTGTAACTATCGGCCCTGAAAAGGCGCAAGAACAACTTCGTACAGCTATGGCTGTGGGGGCGGATCGCGGAATTTTGGTTCAAACAGACCAGCCGATTGATTTAGGCGGTGTTGAGCCTTTAGCGGTTGCAAAAACGCTTAAGGCCATCATTGAGAAAGAAAGCCCTGATCTTGTTATTATGGGCAAGCAATCAATTGATGATGATTCCAACCAGACCGGCCAGATGCTTGCCGCCCTTTTGGGGTGGGCGCAAGGGACTTTTGCTTCCAAGCTTGAGATTGAAGATAGTAGCGCCAAAGTTACGCGTGAGATTGATGGCGGGCTGGAGACAATTTCTGTAAATCTTCCAGCGATTGTGACCACAGATTTACGCCTGAACGAGCCACGCTATGCGAAACTGCCTGATATTATGAAGGCCAAGAAAAAGCAGCTGGATGTTCTAGACCCATCCGAGCTCGGGTTTTCTTATGAGCCACGCCTGAATGTGGTTAGCGTTAGCGAGCCGGAAGAGCGCAAAGGCGGCATTAAGGTGGCTTCTGTGGATGAGTTGATCGAGAAGCTTAAGAACGAAGCCAAAGTTATTTAAGGGGGATATTAAAATGAGCATATTAATTTTAGCAGAACATGATGGAAAAGAACTTTCGCCTGTGACTTTGAACGTTATTGGGGCAGCCACTAAAATCGGCGGTGATATTCATATTCTGGTTTGCGGTAAGGATTGTGATTCAATCGCCCAAGCTGCGGCCTCTATTTCTAGTGTTTCCAAAGTTATTAAGGCCGATAATGAAGTTTTAGAACATCATCTTGCCGAAAATATTGCACCAATTATTGTTGATCTAGCCAAGGATTACACCCATGTGCTCGCCCCTGCTACGACATTTGGCAAGAATATCCTGCCACGGGCTGCGGCTTTGCTAGATGTTCAACAAATATCGGATATTATCGTCATAGAGGATGCCGAGACCTTTAAGCGTCCGGTTTATGCGGGTAATGCCATAGCAACAGTAAAGTCCTCAGATTCTATTAAATTAATTACAGTGCGCGGTACGAATTTTGATCCGGTAGAGGCCGCAGGCGGCTCGGCATCTGTTGAAGAATACAGTGTCACGGCATCTCAAGATTTATCCTCTTTTGTTTCGGCGGAGCTTTCTGAATCCGAGCGGCCTGAGCTGACCAGTGCGAAAGTTGTAGTGTCTGGTGGGCGCGGTGTTGGTTCCGAGGAAAAATTCGAGCTTATCGAGCAGCTAGCCGACAAACTAGGCGGCGCGGTTGGCGCTTCGCGCGCAGCAGTTGATGCTGGCTATGTTCCCAATGATTATCAGGTTGGACAAACCGGTAAAGTTGTTGCTCCGGAACTCTATATCGCGGTCGGGATATCCGGTGCAATCCAGCATTTGGCAGGAATGAAAGATTCCAAAGTGATTGTTGCTATCAATAGAGATGAAGACGCGCCAATCTTTTCTGTCGCTGATTATGGCCTTGTCGCTGATTTGTTTGACGCCGTGCCGGAATTGATTGAAAAATTGTGATTTTCTTGCACAACCGATAATAAAGCATATATATTCTTTCATATAAACTTAAATATTAATTTACAAGGTGGTATTTATGACTGATTACTGGGTGTCTATACAAAGAGATAGAAATAGGTCCGAAACTGCATTATTTTCTAATTTTAGAAAAAAAGCTGGTGATCTAGGCATCAATACTCTTACGCACGAGCCTACAGATAACCGTATTAATGCCAAAGTTAGCTTTGATGGGAGTGTTGATGAACTTGCTCAAAAAGTAGCTAGTATTACTGGTGACACCGCTACGGTTTCAACAAAGCGGGACACCGTGTTTTTGACGCCGATTTAGAACAATTTCAAAACTGGTTAATCTTCTTTTTAATTTAATATACAAATTAATAGTTATGTCTAGTATTTTTGGCTCATTATTCAATAGAGAAGATAAAGATAGAGGCCCTATTGGTAAAAAAGACTATGAAAGGGGTTTGAGAAGCTTTTCTGTTAAGCTCTTGGAGAGTCCTGATCAACTTCCGGATTCTATATATCAATGTTATGAGCCTGATCCACATAAAGCGCAACTTTCTGTACTTTTTGCCTTACAAACGGGATGCTATGATGCGGGCTTAATGATGTACCACCCATTAGATAATCCCGCTTCACCATCAATTAATCATATACAAGTGATGATACGAGATAATTATGATTACAGCACAGCAACACATATAGATACAAAAATAGAAACTTCAGCTGAAAGGCATTATATCAGCCAAAAAGACACTTTGGCGTGCCTCAATAACATTTCGGAGGGGCACAGTACATATATCGTTCACCCTGATGATATTACGTGGACAGATTTTGATGCAGAAAATGATAAGTTTAATTATGTATTCAATAAACCGCATGTAGATTTTCTGGAGCTACCATCATTTATGCAGCTTTATTTACCTTTCTATAGAGGGTCCGGCAAAGGGTTGGTTCATGCTCCTGCCTGCTTGACTGAAGGCACTGCCCCGCTTAGAAAAATTGATATAACACAAATCTCAATCAACCATCAAAACCTTAGTACTGAGGATATAAAATTTCAAACCCGTTTTTATGAAATGTTGGAGCAAGATCCACGTCATCAGCATGCTAAAATGAAACATGAGAATACCGAGAGAAATTTAGAGCTGGATTTTTAGCCTTCTTTCTCTTTTAGCCTGAAAACTGGACGGGATTCATCGCGGTCGAATTTCGCACCCGTTGTTATTGCATCATCCAGATTAGCTCCATCAAGCTTAGCCCCTGTGAAATCCGCATTAGAGAGGTCTGCACCTGTGAAATCCGCTTGTGCCAAGTCTGCATTGATAAACAATGAATCCTTTAGGTTTGCATTTGTAAAATCTGCATAGCGCATTTTGGCTTCTGTGAAATCACATGGATTAAATCGACTTGTTCCACCAGCGCCTAAAAGAAGCGCAGAGCAATCTACGCCCTTAAGCGAAGCATGAGAAAAATTACAGCTTTTGAAAGATGAACCGCGTAAATCGGCATCTTCCATATCACATTTACGGAAATCCGATCCGTCCAGAACAGCGCTTTGTAACTGTATTTTATATAGATTCATCCCAAAAAACTTGGCAAGCGGCGCTTTGATAGCCGTCATACGCTCCATTTTTAAAGAGCCAAGTACGCGTAAATCAATATTACTTAAATCAAGCTGTGCACCTGTTTTTCCTTTAGTGGCAAGCCATTCTTTGTGTTCTTCGAGCAATTGCGGTAAGGGTTTACCCAGATCAGCGACCGATTGTCCGACATTTTCATCTGTGATTGCGCTGGATAAATCAATGCCCTGATCTTTCAAGTGATCCAGTTTGATACCTGTCAAGATAGCGGAAGATATATTTGCACCTTCCAACTTTGCCCCGCCAATATCGGCATTGGATAAGTCAGCACCTTCTAAAGATGCCCCTTTTAGGTCGGCATTGGACACATTCGCTCCCACCATCATGGCATCAGAAAAGTCAGCTTTTGAAGCCATAGAGCCAACTAGTTTTGCGCCGCTTAGGTTTGCGCCTCTAAAATTCACGGCTTGCGGATAGGCATACTCGCCTTCTCCGGCAATGCCACCGACCCGTAAATCTGCTGATTCCAAATCGGCTCCCTCCAGATTAGCATCTTCAATTCTTGCGCCACGCAGGTCAGAGCGGACAAACTTTGTCTGATATAGGTTTGATCGACTTAAATTACAGGCATATAGTGTTGCTTGCTCGAAATTGGTATAGGATAAATCCATATCCGACATGTCGCAGCCAGTAAAATTGGCCTGACTTAAATTTTTTCTGTTTAGGGAAAGGCCACTTAAATCAGTACTTTCCAAATGCGCACGACGCCCGCCGATCCGACCTTCCAGAAAACGGTTATGAAGATCAACTAGAGCGTTAAGCTGTTCTTGAGAAATCTTTTCAAGACCATCTTTTTCTGAAGGCATTTTTGAACTTTCCGATACTAAAGGTTTTTAGTGCTAACCAAGACAGAACTCATGTTTAAGTAACTCAGAATATCATATTTTTTATTAAGAAAACCCTACGCAAAAGGCATTTTTTAATAAACATTTTGAAAATATAGCAGAAAATCAAAAATATCCTTATTCTGCCAAAAAGCTTCACCTTGAATAACGTATATGATTCTACCTGTATCTGTGACAATAAAAGTTGTAGGCAATTTAATAACGTTCAAATTATCCTGAATTTTGTTTTTATGATCGTAATAAGAAGCAAATGTTCCAAGGTCATATCTATCTATGAAATTAATTACCTTTTCCAGATTATCATTCGTATCGATAGAAATTGCCATAACTTCCCATGGTGCACGGGCAAATTGTAGATGCAGCCTCAATTTCTTGAGTGACGGTAACTCCTTAACACAGGGTGCGCACCATGTTGCCCATACATTCACGACTAGATATTTCCCTCTGTAATCGCGAAATGTTTTTTCTTCTCCTATAGGGTCTAAAAAAGGGATATCTGAAATAAATATCTTGTCATCAAGTTTTTTAAAATCCTTGAAATAGGTTACGATTTGTTTTTCCTTTACTCGTAAATCCCTGACGCTTTTTGCCCAGTAGAAAAAAGACAAGCACGATAAGAAGAAAAACAGAGCAATCCAGAAGAAGTATTTTTGAAACCAGCCTTGCATATTAATTTTGTATTTTTGTTATAATTAAATTTAGGTATTTTCTTTTATTGCTTCACAAGATAGATATTATGCTTGGTTTGAAAGGAAATTTAAATGAAAAATCTAAAATTGCATATTCTGGTCTTATTTCTTGCTATTGGACTGGCTGGATGTGGTGTTAAGCCGTCTTCGGTTGATGCCCCGCAAGGCAATGATCAGGATAGTTTCCCGCATACCTACCCTAATGAAGAAACACGTGAAGAATAATAGCCAGCTATGATTGATTTTTTCTCAGCCAAAAACGGCATCTTGCATGCAGAGGACGTGCCTTTGACACATTTAGCCACCGAGTTTGGCACGCCTCTTTATGTTTATTCTCAGGCCTCGATTGAATATCAATTCAAAACGCTGTCTGATGCGCTCAAAAAACACCTGCCAGCAGATCGTCAGCCATTACTCTGTTATGCCTGTAAAGCCAATTCCAATATCGCCATTCTTAGTTTACTTAAATCTTTGGGAAGCGGTCTCGAGATTGTTTCCGAAGGTGAATTGGCACGCGGTCTAAAAGCAGGCTTTGAAGGTCAAAAAATTATTTCCACGAGCTTTGGCAAGAGCAAGGCCGAAATATCAGCATGCCTTGATACGGATATCCTGCAATTCAATATTGAATGCGTGGATGAACTTAACAGCATCAGCGAAACAGCCAAAGCCAAGAACAAGCAAGCCGATGTTGTGTTCCGTATTAACCCCGATGTGGCTGGGGGAGGGCATGATAAAATTAATACAGGGCGTAAAGAAGATAAATTCGGGAATAATGCCGATAAAATTCTGGAGCTATATAAACTAGCAGAAAGCCTTGATAATATTCAGCCTGTTGGCGTTTCCGTTCATATAGGATCACAGGTTTTTAATGTGCAATCCTTTAAGCCTGCTTTTGAAAAGCTAGCCGAGATTGTTAAACTTTTACGCTCTAACGGGCATGAAGTTCGTGTTCTTGATATAGGTGGCGGTTTTCCCATCATTTATAATGATGAGAATAACCTTGATCTAGACTCTTATGCACAGTGGGTACGGGATATTATCCTGCCGCTGGATGTGGATATCCAAATGGAGCCTGGACGCTATATGGTTGGGAATGCAGGTGTTTTACTTTCGCGTGTGGAATACATCAAAACCACAGACGTACGGCAGTTTATGGTGCTGGATTCCGGTATGAATGATTTAATTCGCCCTGCCCTATATGAGTCGTTTCATCTGATTGAGGCTGTCGAGCACCGTGATGCGGAAATCGAGACTTATGATGTCGTCGGGCCGATTTGTGAAAGTGGTGATATTTTTGCCAAGAACCGACAGATACAAAACGTCAATGCAGGTGATCTTGTTGTCTTTCGATCCGCTGGTGCATATGGTTATACAATGGCTTCAAATTACAATAGCCGCCCTCTTCCCGCGGAAGTTCTGGTTAGCGGTAATCAGTACAAATTGATTAATAAACGCCAATCACTTGATGAGATGATGGCGCGGGAATCAATTCCCGAGTGGGTAAAATAGATAATTAGTTGATGCGTTTTTAAACACTTCGCTATATCCTGAAATAATATGCTTGATCCGTTAGATTACGAAAATAGACCCTATCTGGATAAGCTTGCCCGCAAACGCAGGCTGGCTTACTTATCTTTGAGTATTGAAAAGATTGGCTTGCATTTCTGGCGCCCTGTTTTCTGGTGTTTGTTCTTCTTTGGGCTATGGATGCTGGAACTTCCAGATATGCTTGGGAAGTGGGCTATTTATGCTTGCTTGCTACTTTTTGTCGGCGGCCTGTTTTATTTTATTCGCAAAGATATTTTTTCTTATCAACGCCCTGATAAAAGCCGTATTGATGCTGCCATTGAAGCTACAAGTAATATTCTGCGCGGTGAAATCGAGGTTATTGAAGATGACTTGGCCAATCCAAAAAAACATGAAACGCGCGAGTTATGGGGGCGGTTTCAAAAATATATTCTATCGCAGTTTAAAAAACTAAGAGCACCATGGCCGCGCTCTGTGGTTATTCGTCAAGACCCTTATGGTTTAAGGTTTTTGGCGCTTCTGACGTTTATTACTGGTGTAGCTTTTGCCGGACATGATTGGCAATATCGTATAAGTAAATCCTTGCTTCCATTTGCACCTATTTTATGGAGTAAGGAAGCAGGCAAAGATATTCAGCTCTGGATTACGCCGCCGGAATATACATCCTTACCGCAAATTCATGTAGAGGGCAGCGGACAACTGGCAGAAGCCGTACCTATACCAGAAGGCAGTGAGATTAAAATTAGGGTGCGTTCGGCCTATGGGTCTTGGTTTGCGCCTTATATGATTGAAAATGGAAAGCATGTTGCCCTGCCTTCTCTTGGTGATCAGTATTATGGTCTTGATAAAATTATTGAAGACGGCGAAGAAATGCAGATCAAGCAATTCTACCGCACGCTTGCCTATTGGCCATATGAGTTAAAAGTTGACCAACCTCCCACTATTCGCATTGCTGGACCGGAAAAAGACGAAGAGGTTGAAGGGGCTGAAGAGCTTGAAACGGATACTCAGGAAAATAATGAAGTCAGTGAAAGTATAGAACCTTTCGAAGTTATGCCTAATGGTCAGCTTCGTTTTGCGCTAGAGCTTTTTGACGATTACAGCGTAACTGATCTGGAAATGTCTATGACCTTGGATGATGTCGTAGAAGAAGCACCTCTTGGAGAGCCCTATGATGATCAGCGCCTTGTGATGTCACCGCCGGAAATTGATTTTAGAATTGACCCTATTTACGATCTGACATGGCATAGCTGGGCTGGGTTACCCGTTATTATTAACTTCAAGGCAAAAGACCATAAAGGCCAATATGCGACCCTAGCCCCGATCAAGCTTGTCCTGCCGGAGCGGGAATTTGAGCATCCCGTTGCCAAGTCTTTGATTGCATCGCGTAAAAAGCTCGCATGGAATTATAAGGATGATTTCCTCCAACTCTCCAGTGATATTGCAACCTTGCTGAGAGCGCCTGATTTCTTTGGTCATAATCCGGTTGTCTATTTGGCGATCAGAACGGCAAGCTTGCGCTTGGCCTATGCGAACAGGGAAATACAAACTCTGCGCACAGACGCGGCTAAGGCTGTGATCAAGTTGCTGTGGGACGTTGCCATTGCTGTGGAAGATGGGAATTTGGCCCTTGCTTTGCGTGAATTGCAACAAGCCCAGAGAGATTTGGCCGAGGCCTTACGTGATCCGAACACAACGCAAGAAGAGTTAGCCGAATTAACAGATCGCCTCCGTGAAAAGATGGCGCAATATTTCATGGAAATGCAGCGTGAGATGCAAAAGCGTCTGGCAGAAGGGCAAGATATTCCCTTGCTATCCGAAGAGCAGATGAAAAATGCCATCAGCCCTCAGAGCCTCTCACAGTTTATGGATCAGCTCCAGTCCCATTTGCAAAATGGTGATACAAAATCTGCGCAGGAAATGCTCTCCCAGCTCCAGCGTATGATGCAGATGATGGATCCGTCTATGATGTCGGAAATGCCTGCTGATATGCAGATGATGGAAAAAGGTATTAATGAGATTGAGGAACTTATCAAACGGCAGGAAAAGCTGCTGGAGCAAACGGAACAACAGGAAAGACTCCAGAGGTTTTTGCCCAAGCCTTCACCGGAAGGGCCTGATGCACAAGAAGAAACAGCACAAAATGAAGGTAGCTTTGATTTAGACGGGTTTCCACCGCCGCCATCACCTCAACAAAACCAAGAGAATACTGGTGATGATAATAGCTATTCATTTAGCCTTGATACAAAGCCACATAAGGTGGAGCAAGAAGCTTTGCGCTATATTTTGGGGCAACTCATGATGAAGGCCGCGGAGAAAATTGATGAAATTCCAGAAAGCCTTGGCAAGGCCGAGCAGGAAATGCGTGGTTCATCAAAGTCTTTGGGGGAGAATGATCCTAAGACGTCTATACCCCATCAGGAAAAGGCCATTGAATATTTAAAAGAAGGCCAACAACAACTCAGCCAGCAGCTTCAGCAACGCATGCAGCAGATGATCGGCTTTGGTATGAGTGCTGGTTCACAGCAATATGATCCGCTCGGGCGACCCTATGGCGGCGAAGAAGATGACAATGGAAACGCGCATGGGTCAAATGTGAAAGTGCCCGATGAAGCCGAAAGAAAGCGTATAGAGGAAATTTTGGAGCTTTTACGCAAGCGCTCCGGCGAACTTGACCGCCCTAGTGATGAGCGTGAGTATTATCGCCGCTTGCTGCGTCAGTTTTAGCATGGCTGCCATCATGATGCTCTGCTTTATCTGCGTGTGATGCCTCTTTATGGGTATCTTCTGTTTTATGAGCACTCTTTTCTTCGTGATGGTCTTGCTCTTCATGCATCATATTTTCCGGCTGTTTTAAGACAAAGCGGAAATGGATGTCATGGTGTTTTTTGAAATTCTCATTGGCTTCCTTATGAAGTTTATATTCCGAGGTAAAAATCAGCTCTTCTTCACCTTCAGCGCTATGTTTGGGTGGCTCTATGTACCATGCCTCTGTGACGTGGTTATCTTTGTCACGAATAGAGGCCTCAATGAGTGGAATTTCTCTGACCTCACGGCCTAGATTGACAATTTTACCCTCAATATGAAGTTCATTAGCCGTCAGCGTTGACGTTACCTTATCAAAAACCAGATCTTCACCAGGCACCTCCATACCCATGCCGAGCAAACTGTAGAAGGCATGCATAGAGGTGTATTTTTTCATCATCGTGTCATTGAATAACAATAAAACTATAAATGAAATTACAAAAATGAATACGGCTACCCCGATCGAGACCAGCTTTTTATTTGCCATCTTGTTTTGAAGGATTTCCCTTTTACCCTCATCATTTTTTTCAGTGGCAAGTTCTGTTGTGCCATCTTCTGCTTGATCGCTATCTTCAGAACTTTCTTGTTGTTTTTCTTCTTCCCGAGATTCTTCTGCCCCCTCTTCTTCTGAATCATTATCGTGAGCATCTTCCGGTAACGTCTCTTCCTCCTGTCCTACTTTTTCCTCTGTAGAATTATCTTCAGGCTCTTGTTCCAGTTTTTCGGGCGCATCATTTTCAATTTCAGTTGTATCGTCCTTAACAACAAACTCTGTTGCATCGTCATGCGTGTCAGTTTCCTCTTGGGTGGACACGTCTTCAATAGCCTCATCTTCGGCCTTATCATCAATAGGGTCTTGATGCCAAACCTCAAGGCATTCCGTACACCGGACTTTTACACCAGTTTTTCCTAAACCCTCTTTAGGGAAATTAAAACGGGTGCTACAGTTTGGACAAGTAAGAATCATTTTCTTTACGTTTTAAAAAAATTTTATAAAGGGATAAGCAGCATAATGAAGTCTACAGCCTACCATAAAATCCTGATCTGGTTACCTTGTTTTTTTGTTTTTAGCATCCTCATCCACCCTGCCTATGCACAGGAAACACAAAATGAAGTCGTTAAATGTGAAGCCAGTGATTATGCCTGCGTGATAAAAACTTTAACAGAAACAGCGCAAAAGATAGATAACACAGCTTGGCGTGATCAGGTTTACCGTGAAATTGTAAAAACTATGGCTGCCAAAGGGGATTTTGAATCCGCTTATGCACTGCTTGATTCCATAGAAACACCGGATACCAGAGCCTTATCTATACGCGGTATCGGGATGGCTGTTGCCGATCATAAATATGAGCCTGCTATTTATAATCAGATTTTTACAACACTTAGAGCGCATGCCGAAAAGATCGAGCACCCGCCCTCTTATGCTATTGCCTTGACCTATATTGCTATGTCACAGGCATTTGCGGGTGACAATGAAGGTTCTTGGGCAACGGCAAAAACCATCGAAAACCAAGCCTTGCGCAACAAGGCCTATGGTGAGACTGCCGAGATACAGGCCGAGTACGGTGATTATAAAAATGCCAGACAAAGCATTGAATATATTGATACAGTATCTTTTCGAAATAAGGCCTATCACACAATTTCGAAGATTCTCAGCGATGCACAAAAATATGATGATGCTTATGATGCTGCTATGTCGATTGATAATCCCTATAAAAGAGCATTAGCAATCCAGTATATGCTGGACGGGCAAAACATAGAGCCTAATATGGAGGTCGCCCCTTAATATCTCTTCTACAAGAAAAGATCGGAGTATTTGGATCTTGATCAGATTTGAAAATGTAAGTTTCAGCTATGGCACTGGACCTGATATTTTGAAGGATATCAGCTTTACTCTGGCGCCTGGTTCTTACCATTTTTTATCCGGCCCCAGTGGTTCGGGCAAAACCTCGCTAATGAGTTTGCTATATTTGGGGCATCGGCCAAAATCCGGTAAAATTACGATGTTGTCTCAGGATACATCCGACATGAACCGTGATGATTTTTTTGCTCTGAGACAAAAGATTGGCGTTGTATTTCAGAATTTCAGGCTGCTCAACCACCTTACAGCCTTCGACAATGTCGCGCTTCCTTTGAGGATATTAAACCGCCCTGAAAAGGAGATTAAAAGCAATGTAAGTGAATTGCTGGACTGGGTTGGTTTGGGTGATGCGCAAGGCTCACTGCCGCCTACATTATCCGGTGGTCAGCAGCAGCGCGTTGCCATTGCCCGCGCCGTGATCACAAGGCCCAAGCTCTTATTAGCCGATGAACCCACGGGAAACCTTGATAATGAAATTGGTTACCGCCTCATGAGACTGTTCGAGCAGCTCAACAAGATGGGAACGACTACTGTGATCGCTACTCATAATCAGGATATTATGGAGAAATACAAGCACCCGAAATTATCACTGGATCAGGGGACAATCCATATAAATGGTAAAAAGGACCTTTTGATTAGAACCATCAGGGATGTCTATTGATATGAGTAAATCAACTAAGACATTAGATACACAATCCCGCTTTTCTTTGGCATCCATTATGGAGCATTTAAAGAACAGGCGCTCTGGCTATGACCTGCCCTTGAACAAGTCTTCGGATACAAAATTTCTACTCGTTCTTGTTACGCTTATGGTTTTTCTGACGGTTCTGGCGCTAAGCGGCTCCTTGGCCTTAAGGGACATGTCCAAGCGCTGGTCTTCTGGCTTGGAAAATAAAGTGACTATCGAAATCCCTATCGAGACCAAAGACGGTCATTTGCTCTCTCAGGATACGGTGCGTAAAGAGACCCGCAAGCTCAAGACAGAGCTTGAAAACCACCCTTTTGTAAAATCTGCACATATAGTTGAGGACAAGGAGATTGGCAGACTTCTTGATCCTTGGATTGGCGAGGATTTACTATTCAGTGAAGTGCCCTTGCCAGGTTTGATTGCCATCGAGATACGGGAAAACACCCCTATTCCCATCACTATTGATGACTTTCGCAAAGATTTGGCCGAGATGTCACATTATGCCAATCTTGAGGATCATCAGGAGTGGCTAGGGGAACTTATCCGTTTTGCGGCAATCCTCCAGAGCCTCGCGATGATTATTGCCGTGATTATTATAGGCACAACTGTAACGGCTATTATTGCCGCGGTGCGCGCCCGTATGTCTATTCATAAAAAGGAAGTGGAATTGCTTCACCTGATTGGCGCGCCGGATAAATACATCGCTAGGCAATTCCAACGTCATATGACGATCATTGCTTTTCAAGGGTCGGTTTTGGGCACGTTTTTGGGATTACTGGCGGTTTTTATCCTGATGGTATTTTCAACCTTTATCGACAGTCCGCTTATTCCTTCACTCGAAATATCCTTTATTTCCTTTATCATCCTTCTGAGTTTTCCGCTTTTCTTTCCGGCGATTGCCTCGGTTACGGCATATCAAACAGTCTTGCGTTCTCTAAAGAATATGCCGTAAAAGATATGTGCCATGTTTAAATCGAAGTTTTTAAAATTTCTGCTGCTTTTTGTATTCCTGATCTGGATTGTGGGATATGGCTTCTTCATAGCAAAAGTCCTACGTTTTGAAATAGATATACCGACAGCAGAAACCGATGCGATTATTGTTCTGACCGGTGGCAAAAATAGAATCAATACCGGCCTTGAACTCTTTGCTGATGGTAAGGCGCCAAAGTTACTGATTACTGGTGTTCATCCCAAATCACCGGATGCTGATATTCTTTCTATGTGGAAAGACGAGAATAAGCCCTTACCAGATTGCTGTATCACTCTGGGACGTGAAGCCACAACAACCATAGAAAATGCGATAGAAGCAAAGGGCTGGATAGATCAGAATAATGTTAAAGTTATTACGCTCGTAACATCCGATTATCATATGCCTCGGGCTTTAAAAGAATTTTGGAATGTCATACCGACTTTACGGATATTACCCTATCCGGTTTCGAAGGAGGATAATTTACTGAGCACATCCTTCTGGTATTTAAGCTTTAGCGAGTATAACAAAAACTTGTTTCGGGATGCCGTGCTCTATATTGAAAAGAATTTTATGAAATAAACCAGCTATGCCGCCATTCATTATTCAATCAACTATTTTCAATCTTGCTTTTTATATTGTCACAGGCATTAGCTGTATTTTAATGCTGCCAACTCTAATTCTGCCGCGCTCTGCGTATATGTTTGTGGTGTATTTCTTTGTTGGCACAACGGCCCTGCTTGAGAAATATATACTGGGTCTTACTTATGAAGTGCGCGGGGTTGAGAATTTGCCTAAATCGGGCAGCTTTCTTGTTGCAGCCAAGCATCAGTCAGCCTATGAGACTTTCAAGCTTCATATTCTGTTTAATGATCCGGCAGTTGTTCTTAAGCAAGAGCTGTTGAAGATTCCCTTTTGGGGGCAATATTTAAAGAAGAGCGATGTTATCGCGATTGATCGATCCTCCCCGAAAAAAGCCATAAAATCGATCCAGGACGGTGCGCAGCGCGTTGCCAAGCAAGGACGCCCGATGATTATTTTTCCGCAAGGCACGCGAGTGAAGCCTGAGACCACCACAAAGGAAAAGCCCTATAAGATCGGCGTGGTTCGTATGCAGGAAGCCACAAACTTACCCGTTATTCCAATGGCTTTGAACACAGGTATTTTCTATCCCAAAAATAGCTGGCTCAAGAAACCGGGCCGCGTGATCTTTGAGTTTCTGCCACCTTTGGAAATCAAGGATAAGGCTGGTGATACCTTAAAAGGCTTAGAAGCCGTTTTGGAAGAGCGCAGTCATGCCCTGATGGAGGAAGGCCGGAAATCTATTCCCTCGCCGACCAAAAGCCTTGTAAGATTTGCCGTTGCTTTGGTTGCTATATTTGTACTGTATACGGCCTACTGGTTTACGGCTGCTCATTTTGTTAATAAGGGCGTAAAAGAGTTTTTGACTGAGTTTCAAAAAAATCCGCAAATTGCCAATAGCTTCCTTTCGCCACCAATCTCCAGCGGCTATCCCTTCAAGCTTAATCTTGATTTCTCGCGCCAGCATATCGGCCTTGATGAGGGTAGCTTTACATTTGAAAGCATCCACGCAGAAGGCTGGCCATTTCCGGCGATGCCTATCACCTTAGAAACCGGAGAGGTCGAGGTTTTTAATGAACGCTGGGTGGCTGGTATGACCTTTGACAGCCTGACATCAGAATTCACTCTTTTAGGAGAAATACTCGCGATCAAGCATATCACTCTGGCTAAAGATGTGCTGCGGATTGAAATATCCGGTGAGGTTGAAATCAAAAAGGATCAGCAAATTCCGATCTTTGATCTGACGTTACGCATCATCGGCTATGATGACTTTGTGGCCTCGCTGGAGCAAAAGCAGATTATACGAACCAAACAAGCGGATTATGCACGGATGATTCTCGGGATTTTAAAACAAGATGGGGTTGTACAGACAAAAATCTCCAGCCGTGAAAGTGGCTTATATATAGGTGGATTTAAAGTCAAGACATGGGATGAGGATGATTTTTCTTATGCAAACCCGACGATCGAATATAAACGCAGGCAAAAGCCAGTTATGCCCTAATTTAAGCGGTGACCTCAACCTTATGGGTTTCATCTTCCTTATAACCACAATGCAGCAAGACTTTTTCAGAAAGTTTTGTGCCGACAATCATATGTTCGGCAATGGCCTCTACTTTTTCCATCGTACTGAAAGCCTTTACATCATCCATATTATGAGCACGCACGACGATCGGAATTGAGGCATTCACGCTGCGTAAATTCTTAACAATCTGCTTTGTTATTGTTGCGTCATCAATCGTAATCACTACACAAATAGCCTCATCAAGTTGCGCGGCTTCATAGGTTGTTTTTCTGGCAACGTTCCCCAAGTAAACTGGGGCGGATTTCAGCCGTGCCTCGTGCACGCGCTCGATACTACGGTCAAAACCCAAAATCTGAAATCCTTCTTTGCTTAGAATATCGCCCACTGTTCGCCCCACTCTGCCAAATCCAAAAATAACAATATGCTGTTTCTTCTCTTCGGCATTACGTGCATCATAATCGCTTTTATCCTGATTTTTATTCTCGATATAAATACCGACCTTGCGGGCCAAAGGTTCGATAATCGGGGTCAACAACATCGTCATACCCACCGTGATCAACATAAACTGCCCGACATTTTCCGCCATTAATCCGGCGGTTAGGGCGCTTCCGACCACAAGCAAGCCAAACTCTCCGGCTTGAGACAGTAAAATCGAGCTTTCAGCCGCCACAGCCGTTGGCAATTTCCAAAGCTTGCACAGAGCATAGATAATAGCGGCCTTCATGACCATCAGTCCAATGACCGAGAGGAAGAGCCAAACGGGTTTTGTTGCGATGAAATATAAATTGATCCCCATACCGAAAGACAGGAAGAATATCCCGAGCAACATGCTCTTAAACGGTACAATCAACGAAGAAATTTCATGTCGATATTCCGTATCGGCTAGGATCAGCCCTGCGATAAATGCACCCAGCGCCATGGAAAGCCCTGCATAAGATGCTATAGATGCGCTCACCACGATGATTAACAAAGACAGCGCCATAAAGACCTCGGCGCCGCCATGCGTGTTGGCGAACACAAAGACAGGCTTCAGGATAATCTTTCCAACAAAATAGATCGCCACCACCGTCACGCCCATTTTCAGCAAAGACAGTGAGACAAATTCGACGATATTTTCATTCATATCGACGCTGAGCACTGTTAACAGCAAAAGGATCGGGATGACGGCTAAATCCTGAAACAGCAGGATGCTAAAGCTGGTGCGCCCGACATGGGTGACGAATAATTTTTGCTCGTGCAGCCATTGCGTGACTATCGCCGTAGAGGATAAGGCCAGACTTAGGCCCAGCAGCACAGAGACCTCAACCGCGTTATCCCACCAGAAGGCAATAATACCAATCAAGCTAGCGGTGATCAGGACTTGCGCGCCGCCGAGACCAAAGACCAGACTGCGCATTTGCCAGAGCCTGCGCGGGGTTAGCTCCAGCCCGATTACAAAAAGCAGGAGCACAATGCCAAGCTCGGCTAGGATTTTGACATGCTCGGCTTCTTTCAAACTGAACCCATCGAAAACAGGTAAATGCGGGGCGAGCGCGCCCAAGCCATATGGCCCCATCGCTATGCCTGCAAATAAGTAGCCCAGAGCAACCGGAATTTTGAAATAGCGCAACATTGGAATCACCAACGCCGAAAGCGCAAGGAAAAATCCCGCATGCCAGAATAGCTCTGTGAGGTGTGATTCTTTCATAAGGCCGATGATACAATAGTTCAAGAGCGGCAGTAAGGACGATTTACAGACTACCCACGCAAATCATGGGTTTACTATGTCAGGTCAGTCGTTATTTCCGGCGGCAAACTGATAAATCGCTCGTCATCTTGTTTGTATTTATCACCAAAAGAGCAATTTCGGGCTATAATATAAGATCGTTCTTCGTTTATTTTTGGTGCTTGGTGGGGCACATTATCCCTGAAAAGCATGACTGTGTTTACATTGGGCGAAAAAACACCTGACGGATCAATCAAGCTTGCACCGATAAAATTGCCGACACTGATTTTTGAACTATGTTCTTCTCCGACATCTATGGCATCAAATGAAAGGTTTTCCGGTGAGGTAAACCTTGTGGAATACATAGTATGTGCAACATTGATTGTAAAAGCACTCTTATTAAACTTTAAGTCTTCCAGTGAAACATCTTTCCAACCATCGGGGCGCGAAGCATGTATATGCCAAAGTGTGTTTTCAGGCTCAGAACCTGTTCTTTGCTCTGCCAGAGGATACATAAAGCTCTCATGCATGAAGCCCGCAATATTGTCGAATAATTTGTCCTGAAAACTTTTGTCGCGCTGCATTGCCGGTGACAAAGATACGGCGTAGATATCCGCATTACCATACATCAACCCTTGAGATATATCCGCCAGAATAAACGGCAGGTCACGCCATTTTCTGGCATACACATCCCCAGCATTCGAAAATGTCTGACTGGTTTTATGATTCTTGTTCCATTCTGATATTATGTTTTTTTTAACAAGCACAATTCTCACCCTGTTTTGTACCTTAGTTTATTTTAGATGAAAATCTTATGTCAAGAATTTAAATATTGAATATAATTTAGAAAGGAATCCAGAGAGCTTCAGTAAGGGCGATTTACAGACTACCCACGCAAATCATGATTTTTGTTCAGGTTATTTCAACTTCAAAAAAGTAGAAGTCATATTATATGTAAGTTCAATAATCAGGTTAATTTTCTACTACAATATCCCACGCAATAACTTCTAATATATTATCCCCTAAATGTAGCAAAAAATGCCTAGCCTTATCCATAAAGTTAGCGTTAGCATCGATTTCACTTAAGTTTCCTTTTAACTCTTCTATCCACGAAGAGTTTTCAACCTCCATAATATTAAACCTGATTATAGACAGGCCTTTTGGCAGACAAAGGCAATCAACGGTAGTTAATTTAACAGCTTGGTGAGGAGAGAATATTAGTTTAAAAGGCTTCTCATCCAGATCATCTGCCTCGACTATAATTCGAGGTCCATCACAAATAACTCTTGCTAGTGGAACTGAATGTACAGTAGGAAACCCTTCTAAAGCTATAATTTTCATCTTTTATTAATTCCCTACATCCTGCTCTATAATCGCTTTACGGATTGCCCGTGTTTTACTAAAGCTTTCATAAAGATAGTCTCCGTCCCCTTTACGGATGGCCTTTTGCATGGCGGTCAGATCCTCGGTGAAGCGTTGCAGGATTTCCAGCACAGCGTCCTTGTTATTCAGGAAAATATCCCGCCACATGGTCGGGTCGGAGGCCGCAATCCTTGTAAAGCCCCTAAAGCCTGATGCCGAGAACTGGATCACTTCGGATTTGATATCATCAGAAAGCTCATCAGCCGTGCCGACAATCGTGTAGGCAATCAAATGCGGTAAGTGCGAAGTAATGCCCAGCACCAGATCATGGTGTTCGGGCTCCATGATGTTAATGACCGCGCCCATTTTCTCCCAGAATTCGGAGACTTTTTCCACGGAGCGCACATCTGTTTCCGGCAGCGGCGTGATGATACACCATTTCTTTTCGAATAACTCCACGAAGCCTGATTCCGGACCCGAAAACTCTGTTCCGGCGATGGGGTGTGCGGGTACGATTTCAATGCCCGAACGGCAAAATGGTTTGATCTGATCAATAACCGAGACCTTCACCGAGCCTGTATCACTCAGGATTGCGCCTTGTTTCAGGTTCGGTGCAATAATTTTGGCGACCTTGCCCATTGCGCCCACCGGCACGGCCAAGATCACCAGATCCGCGTCTTCGACACTGAGTGCGAGCTCATCCGTGACAATATTGCCAAGCTCCAGCTCGACCAGCTTTTTGCAAACTTCTTCACTGGCATCGGCCACGACTAATGTTTTTGCCAATTTGTGCGCGAGCACGTTTCTGGCGATGGATGAGCCAATAAGCCCCATCCCTATGATTGTTACTTTACCAAACATAATATCCTCTTATGCCTTAATTTTTAAGGCGTTCAATAATCATTATAAAAAAATTTATTTAAGCGTCTTTGCTATTAATTTCCGGCATCGCCGGATAGCCGCCAATCATCACAGCATTATAATAATCATTGCCAAACAGCTTTGTGATTTTCTCTATCTGGCTTTCGCTGTCTTTCAAAAAGCCCAGAACTTCAACAAGGTGCACGCGGGAGCCATCATTAAATCTGGAGGCGCCTGAATAGATATTCAGAACTTCCATACCCAGCGTTCCAAGCTCGTCTTGAATCTTGTCACGGCGGATATCGCTTTTGAGCTCCAGTCCGATCAAACTGATATCATTGCCGGAATCCATAAATTCGATTTTTGACAGGATTAGTGCTTTTTCGTTGGACAGTTCCAGACTTTCTGCGCCATAAGGCAAGGCGGTGATAATGGATAATTCCTTCTGGACAAATAAATGCCCCCACCATGGCATATCCTCGCCCTGAACGGGCCATGGCATCACGGCGAAAGATGTATCATCCTCCAGCACGGACGTGATTGCCTCAGCTGTGTTACCAACACGTTTCATGGGTACGGCGCTGCCGAAATAGCCTTTGGCCAATTCCCAGCCACGCGAATCTTTTTGCTCTTCAACGACGCTGACGGTCATGCCGGATTGCAGCAGAGCCACCGCGCCGACAAGCTCGCGCCAGATGCCAATAATCGTGCTCTTGGGTAATGGCCCTGTGTGGCGTTTCAATAGGCGGCGGATCATAGCGGCTTCACGCGCTGGCTGCACGATCTGCAGTCCTTCTTTCTTTTTGGCAGAGGCCACAGAGTTCACCAGATCAGCGCGGCGCATCAAAAGATCATGCACATTATTATCAATGGCATCAATTTCTTCACGAATTTCGCTCAATGTCTTTGACATGGTAACCTTTTTGCACCTATTTTATGTCCTGCCCTGCTCGATCAAAAGCAAGCATAGTGTTTGTACAGGGAAGTTAATATAAAATCAAACAGTTGATGAGACTTATTCATGCCTTTGGTTGCTTATAAAAATTTACCAAGCTTTGAACGCCTCAAAAAAGAAGGGCGGACGATCCTGCCGTCTGAGCGTGCGCAGCATCAGGATATTCGGGAGATGCATATTGGTTTGCTGAACATGATGCCCGATGCGGCCTTGCAAGCAACAGAGCGTCAATTCTTTCGGCTGGTGGGGGAAAGTAACCAGATCGCGCAGCTCTATGTTCACCCCTTTACCTTGCCGGAGCTAGAGCGTAGTGCTGAGACCAAGGCCTATATTGATGAATATTACGAGCCTTTTGAACAGCTACAGGAAGAAGGACTGGATGCGCTGATTGTAACGGGAGCGAATGTCAGTAATCCGGCGCTAGAGGAAAATGATTTCTGGAAGCCGCTGATCAAGGTTTTTGACTGGGCGTGGGATAATGTAACCTCGACTATGTGTTCTTGTCTGGCGACTCATGCGGTGATGCAATTCAAGTATAACCAGAAGCGCAGCGCCCTGCCCGATGGCAAGCTTTGGGGGGTGTATCGCCACCGCGTTGCTGACCGGACACATCCTTTGGTACGTAATATGAACACTGTCTTTGATGTGCCGCAATCAAGATTTAACCAGATCACAACCGAGCAGTTCAAAGAAGCCGGCATGAAAATCCTGATCGAGAGCAAGGATACAGGTACGCATCTCGCTGTTAGTCCCGATGGTTTTCGCCTGATCTGTATGCAGGGGCATCCAGAATATGACACGATTAGCCTGATGAAAGAATACCAGCGCGACTTTAAGCTGTATAAGGAGGGTAAGATTTCTTCTGAACCCGCTATGCCGAAAAATTACTGTGAGCAAGATATTTTGCAGAAAATAGAAAGTGGCAGCAGTCTTGAGGATTGTCTAGAGAATACATGGCGGGATAGTGCGCGCTCTATCCTCGCGAGCTGGATTGGTCTTGTCTATCAAGTCACCAATCTTGATCGTCAAAAACAATTTATGGATGGTGTTGATCCGAATAACCCGCTGGGAATTTGATGACTTAGTCTTTTTCCTGCACATATTCCAGTAGTATCAAAATCATCTGCAATACGGATTCTTGATGTTTATATAGGTTTCTCAAGCAATTTTCCAAAACTTCGCGTTCCTCTTCTGTCATGTGTGCCCTCATATGGTTAAACCACCAACAGGCACTATGCCCGCTGGTGGCTGGGTGTTCGTAACCGTATCAACAGAAACGGCGCGATGCTTTTAAGCTTGCGCTTTGGACATGACATCACCACCCAGCCTTAGGGCTGAGAGGTGACACTTTTGCGGCAAGTGTCCTGCCGCTGTTGATCAGAGGTTACGAAACCCCAGCCAAACCTCACACATTTTGACTAAGGATTTTGTAACAGAAAAACTATGTTGGATAAAATCATTTTGTCGAATTCCCATGCCCCTTGACAAAATAGGAATAAATTACTATATATACCTGTATGTTTATGTTCAAAACACACCCCGCCCCACGATTTTACGCTATTATTGCGTCTTCTTACTTTAGCCAAAAACATAGCTATGAAAAAAAAATGAGCCAAACAAACTATACAAAATGGGGGGCGCGAAAAAAAAATGTGCCAAACAAACTATACAAACCACATGGGATCAAAAATCAGGAACAAAACGAAGGATCATTATTTACCAATTAAATCAACACTTTAAACCCAGGCAACATCGCGCGTTGCGCCCGCCACAGGTTTTCGGCCACGTAAAATTTCTTTGGTCTTGGCAAAAACTGCTGAACCGGAGCCTTTATCATCGATTTTGGCATAGACTTCCTTTTTAAATTCGGCAACATAGACACCCGCAGCGATAGGAATAACCGTCTTGCCCAGATATTCAAATGTGTTGGAAAAGCGCTGAATTGTACGACTATGGAATGGCGGTGTGTATAAAGCGCCTTTGCTTCGTAATGGTGAGAAGAGGTTATCCTTCATGTAGAAATTGAGCTGGTAATGGCTAAAGGGTGAGCCTTGCCCGAAAGGTGACCAGTCAGCATGCGCCCAGAACCCACCGCGATTAGGCACAACGACCATTAGCCTGCCATTGGGTTTTAAGACCCGCCAGACTTCCCTGAGGCAAATACGCAAATCCTCAGCACATTCCAGATAATGGACAAGGAGAATGCGATCCATCGCATTATTTTCCAGCGGGAAGCTATCCTCATAGGCCATGCAAACGGCGTTCTTTTTATCCTTGGGCCAGAGACAAGCCCCTTGCCCCGAAGGCATCACCGCGATGATACGCTCGGCCTCGTCTTTGAATTGATCCAAAAAGGGAATCGTATAGCCGCACCCCATAACACGAAGCCCATGAACATCATCCCAAAATCCCGCAATTGCAGATGAGATTACACGCTGAACGAGGTAGCCCTCGCGGGTTCTGTAGAAATCTTTGATGTCATTAACCGAGCGGTACAATCTCTTTTATCCTGTTCTTAAAGCAAGTGATCGCGGATCTGGTAGACTAGCGGGATGTCTGCTTCTGGCATGGGATAATCATACAGATCCTGAGGCCTGACCCATGCAAATTCCTGTCCTTCGAGAGATTGTATCTCGCCCTTCCAGACACGGCACACAAAAAGCGGCATTAAAAGATGAAACTCTTCGTAGCTATGCGAGGCAAATCCTATAGGGGAAAAGCAACATTCCCGAGTTTCTACGCCGATCTCTTCTTCCAGTTCCCGCACAAGCGCAAATTCAGGGGTCTCTCCATCCTTGACTTTCCCCCCCGGAAACTCCCACAGGCCGGACATGGGCTTCCCCAAAGGGCGCTGTGCTAGCAGAACGTTATTATCTTTATCGATAAGAGCTGCTGCTGCCACAAGTAAAATATCAAGCTCCGGCGGATTTAGGGGCCGCGGATATTTCAAGGCTTCTTCACATCGCATTTTCTCACTCATGGGTAATAGCATATAAAAAAAGGCCGTGACTAATCACGACCTTTTTATGTTTATCCATAAGATTTAGAGGCTATTGCGCACCCTCTTCAGCCGGCGCATCTTGCGCTTCTTCACCTGCGGCAGGTTCTTTTGCATTTTCTGCCTCGGCATCATCCTGTTTTTGAGGCTCGATCAAGTTACCTTGCAGATCATAACGCTTGATTTCAGATTCCTGATTAAGACCCATAATATATTCATTTAGAATAGACTGGTTCAGACTCTGACGGATATAAGGTTCGATTTGCTCGAAAGGTGCAGGTTCGCTTTTACCCTTTGCAGACACTTTTATAATGTGGAAACCGAATTGTGTTTTCACAGGCTTTTTTGTATATTTGCCAACTTCAAGTGCAAAAGCCGCCTCAGCAAATTCAGGCACCATATCGGCTTTACCAAAAGACCCAAGATTTCCGCCATTTTCTGCTGTGCCATCAATAGAATTTTCTTTTGCAAGTGCCGCAAAATCTCCACCTTCATTCAGCTTCTTGACAATATCTTTAGCTTTAGCTTCTTCTTCAACAAGAATATGCGCTGCCGTCACCTGATCTTGTGGTTCAAATGCCTCGACATATTGATCATATTCACTGCGAATGCGCTCATCTGTCATTTTCTCGGCAATCAGATCCCCAACAAATTTGGAGCGTATAATTTGCTTTTTGGCATTTTCAAGTTGCTCAAGGACTTCTTCATTATTATCAAGTCCGGCTGTCTCAGCCTTTTGAGTGATCAGCTTATTATTGATCATTTGCTGTAATGCAATCTGTATAAGCTGCTCTTGCGGCATTTGCTGCATTTGCGGTGGAAAGTTTCCAATGCCTGCCACAACTTCTCCGAAAGTTATGCTTTCACCGTTGACTTCGGCTAAAACGGCACCAGCATTAGGCATCTTGCTTTCAGGTGTTTCTTTGGCAACCTTTTCTTTTGTGTCCGTCTTTTTGCCGGAAGATAATGAGGCCATAATGTCCTGTGACCCACTCATCTTTCCAGACATGAAGGCCAAGACACCTACGGCAGCGACAACTAGTATTACAAGGATAATAACTATCGCATTTCCATCTTCATTATTGTTTTCTTTATTTGTAATAAGGTCTTTTTGATCCTTAATCATGGATTTAATCTCCTGAAAGTTCTTAGTAAAACGTCACGAATCATAATCTGATGATTGACGTTAGTGTATGCATTAATGCTTTTCAACATTAAATATACAAGGAGTCCACAGCACTTTTATTGACGCGGGGGCTTTTGCACCTTATACCAATAGCGCGCAGCACGTTTGCTGCGTTTGAAAAATTACTTGATATACCGGAGTTATTTATGGTTCTCGGCCTTGCAACAAAACTTTTTGGCTCATCAAATGATCGCGCATTAAAGAAACTAAAGAGTCATATTGGCCCTATTAATGCGCTTGAAGAAACCTATCAAAAGATGAGTGACGCCGAGTTGCAGGAGCAAACTAACGTCTTCAGGCAACGCATTGAAAAAGGTGAGTCGCTCGATAATTTGATGCATGATGCTTTTGCGGTTGTGCGCGAAGCGGCGAAAAGAACTCTGGGCCAGCGTCATTATGATGTGCAGCTTATTGGTGGTATTTGTCTGCATGAGGGAAAAATAGCGGAAATGCGCACAGGGGAAGGTAAAACCCTTGTTGCGACTTTGGCTGTTTACCTTAATGCCATTGAGGGCAAAGGAGTTCATGTTGTTACTGTGAATGATTATCTGGCACAACGCGACTCGGCGTGGATGAGCCAAGTCTATGGCTTTTTGGGCCTAACAACTGGCTGTATCGTTAGCAATATCAGTGAAGCCCAAAGACGCGAAGCTTATAAATGCGATATTACCTATGGTACGAATAACGAGTTTGGCTTTGATTATTTGCGTGATAATATGAAATTCAAGCTGGAACAAATGGTGCAGCGTCCTTTTAACTTCGCGATTGTTGACGAGGTCGACTCGATCCTGATTGATGAAGCCAGAACGCCGTTGATTATTTCTGGTCCTTCCGAGGGTGATGTCACGCAATATCAGGAAGTTGATAAAATCATTCCATCTCTCACAGAGGAAGATTTTGAACTGGAAGAAAAACACCGCAGCGTTGTTTTGACTGAGGCTGGTCAGGAACATGCAGAAGAGCTTCTGAAGGAATTCGGGCTATTACAAGAAGGCGGGCTTTATGATGTGCAGAATATTGCTCTTGTGCATCACGTTAATCAGGCTTTGAGAGCACATAAACTCTTCCACGCCGAAAAAGATTATATCGTGAAGGATGGTAAGGTTATTCTGATTGATGAATTTACAGGCCGTATGATGGAAGGACGCCGACTATCCGAGGGTTTGCACCAAGCCCTAGAAGCCAAGGAAAATGTGCCGATTGAAAATGAGAACCAGACTTTGGCCTCTATCACCTTCCAGAATTACTTTAGGCTATATCCGAAGTTGGCGGGTATGACTGGTACGGCAATGACTGAAGCCGCAGAATTTGACGAAATTTACCGCCTTGGCGTGATTAACATCCCGACACATAAAGAAATATCACGGATCGACTTTGATGATAAAATCTATAAATCAGCCAAAGAGCGTGAAGATGCTGTTGTTAGCCTGATCAAGGAATGTCATGAGCGCAAACAGCCTGTTCTTGTCGGTACGGTTTCGATTGAAAAATCCGAAGGTCTCTCTGCGCGGCTGAAGAAAGAGAAAATCAAGCATCATGTTTTGAATGCCCGCCAGCACGAGCATGAAGCCTATATTATTGCTCAGGCTGGAACACCTTCTGCGGTGACAATTGCCACGAATATGGCCGGACGAGGCACAGATATTCAGCTTGGAGGTAATTTGGAGATGCGTATCGATCAGGAGGTTGATCCTGAATGGCCTGAGGATAAGCAGCAAAAAGCTGTCGAGAAGATTGAAGCAGAAATAAAAGAAAATAAAAAGCAGGTTTTAGAATCTGGCGGCTTATTTGTTATCGGGACAGAGCGCCACGAATCACGCCGTATTGATAACCAGCTTCGCGGACGTTCCGGCCGTCAGGGTGACCCAGGTGCATCTATGTTCTTCTTATCCGTAGAAGATGAATTGATGCGTGTCTTTGCCGGACAGCAACTTGAAAGCCTGCTTTCCAATAAGAATATCGGCCTTGAAGAAGGTGAAGCTCTGGAGCATCCATGGATTTCTAAAATGCTGGAACGGGCGCAAGGCAAGGTCGAAGGCATGAACTTCGAGATGCGGAAAACCTTGCTTAAATATGATGATGTGATGAATGACCAGCGTAAAGTTGTTTATGAACTTCGCAAGGAAATCATGGAATCAGATGATATTTCCGACATCACACAAGAATGGCGCTATGATTCTGCAGAAGGCATTGTAAATATGTGCATTCCGCTGAAATCCTTTGCTGATCAGTGGGATCTGGAGACGTTGGAAACAGAGATTGCACGTGTCTTCAATATGCATCTACCCATCAAGGATTGGGCCAAGGAAGAAGGTATTGCCGATCAGGAGATAGTTGATCGCCTGATTGAAAAGGCTGATGAGGCTATTGCAGAAAAGGCTGCTAATATTGGCCCTGATATTTGGCATCAAATTGAAAAAAGTATTGTCCTTCAGATTTTCGACCAACAATGGAAGGAACATTTGCTGGCGCTTGACCACCTGCGTCAGGGTATTAATTTGCGCGCCTTTGGTCAAAAAGATCCCTTGAATGAATATAAAACCGAGGCCTTTGAACTTTTTGATACGATGCTGACGGCGATGCGCGAATCCATCACACAGACTTTGAGTATGGTTGAATTTAATGTTGAAGCCAGTGACAAGGATGTTCTGATCCCGCGCTTATCGTCGCAAGCCGAGCAACAGCCAATGAGAGAGAGCCGCCTTGATCCAGCTATGACAGCACAACCGCAAGATCCTGCCGCAGCTAGACAGCCTTTATCTTCTGCTAAGCCTATGCCGATGAAAAATGCAGCCTTTGATGAGAATGATCCCGAGACATGGACAAAGACACCGCGTAATGCGCCCTGCCCTTGTGGTTCAGGTAAGAAATACAAGCAATGCCATGGTAAAATCAAGAAGGCTGTAGGCTCTTAAGATATGCCAGAGGTTAAACCGGACATTGTTATCTTCGGAGCAGGTATCGCCGGATTATGGCTCTTCCATCACTTAAAGCGCAAAAATTTTGACGTTCTACTACTGGAAAAATATTCTATTGGAGGCGAACAAAGTATTGCCTCGCAAGGCATTATTCACTCTGGCCTGAAATATTGTCTGGCGGGTAAGGTCAATAAGTTAGCCCAGACGATTAGTGAAATGCCGCAAATTTGGCGTAACGCCTTAGAGGGTCAAGCTAGCGTCGATTTAAGCAAGGCAACTATAAACGCGCAATCACAGGATTTGTTGATCCCCAAAGGTATTCTTGGCGATCTCGTTAAATTAGCGACCAAGAAAGCCTTGGGCGACTCCGTGCATGATGTAAAAAAAGAAGACTGGCCGGAATCTATAAAATTTTCGGGCTTTAATGGCTCTATCGTAGCGATGAATGAGCTTGTCCTTGATATCCCCAGCGTCGTTAGGGCCTTGGCAGATCCTTATAAAGATTCGATCAAGAAACTGCCCAAGGCTTTTGCCGATAAGCCCTTCGAGTTTTTGCGAGACCATAATATTACACCAAAGCGTATTATCTTTACGGCTGCACGTTCCAATCTGGAGATTGCCAAACATCACGGGCACAATGACGGCCTAGAGACTCAGCACCGTCCCCTGCTCCAGATTATGATGAAGAATGCCCCGTTCGAGCTTTATGCGCATCTGGTTGGCAAGAGTGACAAGCCCGTTGCCACTGTGACTACGCATAAAACTTCTGATGGTTCTTTGGTGTGGTATCTGGGCGGTCTAGCTGCGGAAAAGCAAAAGGACTACCCCTCCGATAAGGCCATTGCAGAAGCTAAAGAATCCTTGCTGCGCTATATGCCGGATATTGATTTGAGCGATGCAGAATGGGCGACATTGCCGATTGATCGTGTGGAGGGTAAATCGCGCACAAATAACTGGCTGCCTGATACGCCGACCATTCATAAATGCGATGATGCGCTTTATGCTTGGCCGACAAAACTAACCTTTTCGCCGATGCTTGCGGATATGGTAGAAAAAATTCTTAACGAAGAGCAGATTGTCGCCAGCAGCAACACTGGCGATTTTGGATTTTTACAGGATGTAGATTACGCTAAAACACCATGGGATAAGGCACAATGGAAAAAGTAAGGCTAGGCAATTCCGGATTGGAAATATCACAACTGGGTTTGGGCACGGTTAAATTTGGACGTAATCAAGGTGTGAAATACCCGCAAGGTTTTGAGTTACCGAGTGAGGAGTTTCTAGCCGAGTTTCTGGATTTAGCAAAATCGTTCGGGATTAATATGCTTGATACTGCGCCCGCCTATGGTACGAGTGAAGAACGCCTTGGGCGTCTCCTGAAGGGCCAGCGTGAAGACTGGGTGATTGTCGGTAAGGCTGGAGAGGAATTTGAAAATGGCGAGTCGAGCTATCACTTTACACCCGATCATTTTAAATTCAGTCTGGAAAGATCTCTTAAACGTCTGAACACAGATTATATGGATATGTTGCTGATCCACTCCGACGGGAATGATATGGACATCCTGCAAAATGGTGATCTTATTGCATGCTTGCATGATTTTAAAGAGCAAGGCCTCGTCAAAGCAATTGGCGCATCCACCAAAACCGCCGAGGGCGGGATTAAGTGCCTAGAGCTGATGGATGTGGTGATGGCAATGTACACGCCGGATTATACGGATGAGAAGCCTGTGCTGGATTATGCCGCCGCGCATAATAAGGCCGTGCTCCTGAAGAAAGTCTTATCGAGCGGGCATAACACAGATATTAATGCTTGCATGAGATTTGCCTTTGCGCATCCCGGCACGACGGCAGCAATTATCGGCACCATCAACCCTGAGCATTTAAAGGCGAATGTGAGGGGGTGTGAGGGGATAGAAAAATGAAGCTGTCTAAAATATTTTTGGTATTATCTCTACTGCTAAATATCATACTGATTGTCTTTGGCGGTAGCCAAATAATTGACCAAGGCATTACAATTACTTATCAATCAGCTTCAATTGATTACTTTATAGATAATGTTAAATTCACACAGTATCTTTTAAACCAAATTTTGGTTGGTAAAGAAGTTGCAGAGATAGAAAGCATATTAAAGTTGATACAGGATGCCGATTATATCGTAAAAAGATATGACAACTCTATTGAAATAGAAAATTGGGTTCTAGAAATTAAGGACAATAAAATTATTTCAATAGAAGATATTAATAATTAACTTTCCCCATCAATCACCATCCATATCCTCTGGTGGGGTGACGCGCACGAGGGTGATCTGGTTGCGCTGGCGTCGCTGTACATCCATACGGAAACCATGGAATGAGAAACTCTGCCCGACTTTGGGAACCATTTGGGATTCATAGAGGATAAGCCCTGCGAGCGTTGCATATTCCTCATCCGGTAAGCCCCAGTCAAATTCACGGTTCAGATCACGGATGGTGACACTGCCATTGATCATATAAGTACCGTTGGCAAGCTTACGAACCCCCTTCATCTGGATATCATGCTCGTCATCAATATCTCCGACGATTTCCTCAAGGATATCCTCCAGCGTGACAATCCCCATGAATGCGCCATATTCATCCACAACCACGGCAAAATGCTCTTTGCGCTCACGGAAGGATTGGAGCTGATCATAAAGCGCCGTCGTTTCAGGCACGAACCATGGCTTCATGATAATATTGCCGATATTGATTTTTTTGACATCTCCATCGACATCGCGCAATTCCCGTAATAGATGCTTGGCATGGATCAAACCAACAATATTATCGGTGTTATCCTTGTAAAGTGGCATGCGCGTATAGGGACTTTCCAGAACCTCATCCACAATTTTATCTACAGGTGCATCAATGTCGATCATACTAACATTCTTACGATGAATCATAATATCTTCGATATCCACATCTGCCAAATCAAGGATCGAGCGCAGCATAGCGCGCTGCTCCTGTGTTTCTTCCTCAGGCCCTTCATGCATTTCAATGGCGCCGCGCAAAAGCTCCAGATGCGAGCCTGCGCCAACTCGTGAGATATCCACACCAAAAAGCTTCAGGACATTACGCACAATCCATGTCACAGTTTCTGTCACGGGGGCAAAGATCATAATTACAAAACGGATGGGTCTTGCGATTCGCATAGACATGGTTTCGGCGTGATGAAATGCATAGGTTTTGGGCAAGACTTCGGCAAAGATCAAAACCAGTAAGGTCATGACCAGCGTTGCTATAAACACGCCGGCCTCACCGAAAAGCTTGATAAACAGGCTGGTGGCAATGGCCGAGGCTAGAATATTGACCATGTTATTCCCCAGTAACAACGCCCCTATCATGCGATCTTTATGCTCGCGGATCCGGTTTACCGCTGCGGCCTTTTTATTACCCTCCTTCTCACGACTAAGCAGGCGCACACGAGACGCCGCCGTCAGAGCGGTTTCAGAGCCCGAGAAGAAGGCAGAAAACAAGAGCAGTAAAAATATTGCTGCCATAGAGAAAAGAGTCGCACTATCCATCCTTTATATGTACCTCTTTGTTATTAATTTTACTAGTCAGGTAATCGCGGATGCGAATAAGCCATGCGCGGGATTTTCCCTCTTGGGCATAATGTCGTGATTTTAATTTATGGTATATATAATCCTCGACCTCATCATCATCCATTTCGCTGTCTATTATTTCTGTTAATTGCTGGACAGCTTTTTTTGCTATATCTGCACCACAATCCGTAAGATATAAATTGAGCAATTCATCATCATCATCGACCTTGTCACAAATAGGTGTGTGATACGTTTCAAAAATCACACTAGCTTCTTCCATAGGTTCTATCCAGAGTGGGTTTTGTGTTTTTCTATTCCTGCCGTAATGCATGGATTTTTGATCCAAATAATCCCTGATCTCAATCAGCCACTCACGAGCCTCACCCTCATTCGCCGAATAACTCGAGTCAAGCTTCTCTTCTATAAACTGCGCAATTTCGTCATCTTCCATGTCGCTTTTGATAATCTCATCAAGCTCACAAACGACCTGTCTTGCGTTTTTTTTTCCTTCACTTTCTAGGAAATAATCAAATAGTTTTTCTTCGTTAAACTCATAATCCGAAAGCGCGCCTTGAAAATAATAGCAAGCAAAGATATATCTTGCTTGTGGCAAATCTTTATCCCATAGAGGGTGCTTATGTTTTTCACTCATGATGATTTATTTTTTAAGTAGTCACATATTTTCATGAGCCAGTTTCTGGCTTCACCGGATTGCGGAAGTAAATTAGATTTCAGTTTTTCAGCCACAAAAATCTCGACATCTTTATCATCCAAATCACTATCAATGACCCAAGTCAGGTTGTTTATGGCCTTGTTGATTGTATCCTCCCCATTATCCTTATAAAACAGGTCGAGGATTTCCTGCTCTTCTTTTTCCGCGCCCAGATTTTTTAATAGGGTTGAATAATATTCCGAGAACAACGTCACAAGCCCCACCATATCAGCATCGTACAGCCTGTCTTTTATCGGGCGTGCCTCTTCGATTTCGGTCATGCGACGTTGGATGTAATCACAAATATCAATCAGCCATTTTCGATAGTTATTATCTGCAACCAGCCAGTTAGCCCCCAGTCTCAGATCTATAAAGCTTTCTACCTCTGAGTTATCCATATCGCTTTCTATTATCCGATTAATCTGCTGCAATGACTTCAGAATATTTTCTTTATCTGTATTTTCGATATAACTTTCGAGACGCGCTTTTTCGCCTCCATAATCATCGAATTCTCCTTCAAAATAAGGAAAAAACAAACCTTCTGCTTCTTTCATTGTTTCATTCCAAAGAGGATGTTTCATATTGCTTTTTATCATGTTTAATCGCTTTTTGTTGGAAATGCTGTCAGGACGCGCCAACCATTCGGTCGGTTTGGATCTCGCCTTAACCTGACTATTACAGCATTAGTTTGCGTTACCTGTCCAGTTGGGCCGTAAACAGACTGTCCTGTAGATTCGTTAAAGGTGTGTATCCACTCAAGCTTATGAATCTTGCCATCAACAAGGTCTTTCATTTTCTTACGCCCTTCCGGGGTTTTCATTTTTTCATGAATGGTGCGCTCGATTAAATGCTCTGCTTGCCGGAGAGATTTAAAAGTAGATATATTCTTTGAACTATTTTCTTTTAAATACCGGTCTCGTAAGGCTTTGATACTAAGCCCTACATGTTTGGCGATTGTGTGTCCCTGCCCTGATTCATTAACGCGCCCCTCATGGCTTACAAGGCTTTCTCTTAAATATTTGAAATGAGAGCGCTCTCTGCTTTGGGATTGCTGCATCTCCTTTTTCAAGTTCAGCAGATTTTCACGCTCCAGCCCGCTTCTCTTGATTTGCTTCATGACGAAGCTGCGCACTGAGGCAGCTTTGCGCTTTCCCTTTCGATTGGTTTCAGGCTTCGGGCGGCCTTTAAACTGGGTATATTCCAGAGTATTATTGATGACAGGCTCATGCTTTATGGCATAATTCACAAAGCCACTTACACTGCTAAATGGCACAGCAAGCCACAGTGCCAGTAAAAATAGAAGTATGCGAAGATTTAGACCTTTTTTAGTCATTACTTTCCAACTTTGCTTTTAAGGTAATCCCTAATACTGATTAGCCATTTACGAGCTCCTTCAGATTCCGCAGTTTCATGAGGGCCTAGTTTTTTTTCAAGAAATTTCTTTAAATCATCATCACTGGCTTGACTATCGATCAATTCAGTTAGCTGCTCTATGACAATTATGACAAAATCATTTCCATATGTTTTTATAAATTTATCAAGGCGTTTTTGCTCATCATTAGCCACGAATTTATCTGCATCATCAGAATAATAATTTGTAAAAAGCTTATCAATTTCATTCATAGGCCGGATTAAAGGGTCAATTTTGCTATTGAGGTAATCACGTATTTCGATAAGCCAATCACGGGATTCACCGGGTTCTGCGGCGTCGCAAGATCCTAACTTAGTTTCTATAAATTCTGCCAATTCATCGTCACTCATGTGACTGTCTATGAGTTGGGTTAGTTGATCTATTACAGCTGAGGTGCAGTTTTTTCCATATAGCTCCATAAACCTATCAAAACGATCTTCTTCGTACTTCGCGATAAATTTATCGGCACCATCGAAATAGCAACTGCTAAAAAATTTTATTGCTTGTTCCATGGGCTGTTCCAGAAGATAATATTTGCTACGCAAGTAATAATCGCTTTTGTTTTTCATACCACGACCCCTTTTTAAGATGGAAATGCTGTTACAATTTGGTATCCATTGGGCATTTTATTGTTACGTAGCAGGGTAACTTTGACACCATGAACATTGCTGAATTCTCCGGTATGGCCGTTATATTTTCGGCCCGTGATTTCAGAAAAAGTATGACTTAATTTAAACTCTCCATTATGCGGCCCTCGAAGGAAATCTCTCATTTCCTTACGGCCTTCTGGTGTTTTCATTTTTGCTTCTATGGTTTTTTCAATGAAACGCTCTGCACTTCTTAGATCTTTAAAGGTTGAGAAAGTATTAGACTTTTTCCCCTGTTCTACTTTTTCTTTTTGATGACGGTCTTTTAGCCCCTTATTACTCAAGCCAACGTGCTTTTCTATAGTATGCCCCTGCCTTAAGCCTGTTTCATGAGCGATGATGCCTTCTTTTATGTATTTGAAATTAGCACGATCGCTTGCCTTAGATGACCTAATGTCCCGAATGAATTTTTTAAAATTTTCACGCTGGTAAAGCTTTTTTTGGTGCAATCTGTCCAGAATTGTTTTTTTACTTGCGCCGTGGCCTTTTCTGCCTTTTTTGTTCTTCCCGTAATTACTTCGTCCGCGATTAGAGTTAATTTCTGTGAGGTATTCTGAGGGTTCGGTGTATCCTACCGATTGCGCCGATAGAAGAGAAAAACTATGTGCCGCCGACACAGGTAAGGCTATGCCGATCAATATTAGAATTGCGGCTATGGCATATAGTTTTGCGGTTGGTCTATTTCTCATACAGCTCCCTATTCAGGTTGCAGCAATATAATCCGTTAAAAGCTTACGCACATCGGATTCGTCTACATCCTGCGTTATAAAGGCATCGCCGATAGCTTTGGTCAGGATAAAGGTCATTTTGCCGCCTGAGGCTTTTTTATCGCCGCGCATCACGGTCATCAGATAATCGACATCTGTTTTGATGTGCTTGGCATCTGTGGGTAGGCCTATTTTTTCAAGGTGTTTTTTAACGCGGTCAAAATCATCCTTATCGCATAGGCCCATGCGCACAGATAAATCAAAGGCCATCACCATTCCGATCGAGACAGCTTCGCCATGTAAAAGCGTTCCATCATATTGTGCGGCAGCCTCCAGCGCATGGCCAAATGTGTGCCCCAGATTAAGGAGTGCGCGTTTGCCGCCTTCACGCTCGTCAGCCTCAACAATTGCCGCCTTGGCCTTACAGCTTACCTCGATGGCGTAACCGATGGCAAAGGGGTCCAGATTAATGACGTCTTCGCCATTTTCCTCCAGCCACTCAAAGAACTGGTAATCGTCAATAAGTCCGTATTTCACAACTTCAGCATAGCCAGCCAGCAATTCGCGCTTTGGCAAGGTTTCTAGTGTCAGAACATCTGCGACCACGACGATGGGCTGATAGAAACTTCCAACGAGGTTTTTGCCCTGAGTGGTATTAATGCCAGTCTTTCCCCCGACGGAGCTATCAACCTGCGATAAAAGAGTTGTCGGGATTTGTACATAAGGCACGCCGCGCATGACGGTGCTGGCGGCGAAACCAGCGAGATCGCCGATAACCCCGCCACCTACGGCAAAAACCACTGAGTCACGGTGAATATGGCTTGAGAGCATCCAGCTATGGAGCTGTTGCAGGTGCTCATATGATTTGGTAGCTTCACCTGCGGGCAATGTTCTGATTTCACAAGTATCGGGGTTAAGCTCTTTAAGAGAGTCTTGAAGAACTTCTGCGTATTGTTTTGTGTTCACATCCGCCACAAGAAATGTCTTTTTCTGCCCTACAGAAATGGGTAAGAAATCATCTATGCGGGGTATAATATTTTTTCCAATATAAATTTCGTAGCTGCGATCACCCAGATCAATTGTTACTATTTTTGTTTCCATTTTCCTCGTTCACTCTTTGTTTTTTGTTCTTTTAGTCCAAATTCAAAGCCCCGTACAGAGCCTTGTTGATATCTTCTAAAACTTTGCTATCCACTTGATCGCTTCTGATATGGATTTGGGCTTGGGCGTAATATGGTTTTCTTTTCTCAAGCAAATCTATCAAAGTCTGTTTCGGGTTATCTGTCTGTAGTAATGGCCTTTTATTGTTGCGGGAAACGCGTTCATACAAGATTTCTATATCCGCATCCAGCCAGATAGAAAGCCCCTTATCCAAAATGGCTTGTCTGGTATCTTCATATACGAAAGCGCCACCGCCTGTAGAAATCACAGGGGCACCTTTTGCCAAAGTCTTTTCAATCATCTCATATTCCATGCGACGGAATGCATCTTCTCCGCTTGTGGCGAAAATATCAGAGATTGTTGCGCCCTGCTCAATTTCGATTTCTTTGTCACAATCAATAAAGGGCAGGTCCAATGCCTTGGCGAGCATACGCCCTATATGGGTTTTGCCGCAGCCCATTATTCCCACCAGTACAACTGGAGCTGCATTTCGGATTAATTGTTTTGAGAGTAGCTTTGTATCGATCATCTTGCTTATTATGAAGTTAAAATTATCATGATCTGGAATAACATATTTTTATGCGGCTTTAAAAGCTGAACGTATTTTGCTATATGTTGTCCACTCATTATACTTGTAATTTTAGTATTCCAAAAAGTAACAAAGAGAGCGATATATGCGCGCCATTATGAAATTATTTTTTTTGATTATAGTGATTGGACTAACGGCAGGAGTTATTCTTGTCACAATTTCCGATCCGGCTATAAACCAAGAAACTGTGACAAAGCAAATACCTTATGAGAATATCGAAATTGATGAATAACCCTTTGCGAATAAATCTATTTTTCCTGCTTTTTTCTTATTTTTGTATCGTTTCACTTTCTGCCCTTGCGCAGGAAAACGTGACAGAAAAAATAACGTCTCTAAAAAAAGAAGGATATAACACGTACATTGAGTCAACCGGACTATATTTACAAGACCATCAAAGCAGTCTCGGGAATGGCCTTTATCACGGCGCAAAGCGTGGACAGATTGCTTCTCTTATTAGAGGCATTCAGGATCAAGCACAATGGGCCGCACAGAGTACACTCATCAAGCGGCTACTTTTAACACAGGCTGATACAAGTATTCTTGAAAATGACATTCCATTTTCCGAAGAGAGCGATCTTCTGGCGATCAGGCTAAAGGCATTACTGGCTTTAGGTTTACAAAATCAGGCTTTTAGACTTTATTCCGAGTTGGATAACACGAACACTCACAACGCCCTACATTATTATGGGGTATTATCCATGTTGATGAGTGGTGAGAAAGCTTTGGCTTGTGTCGAGATAAAAACACTTTTTCCTGATTATCAAGACCTTGAGGAATGGCAAAAGCTGAATACTTATTGCGCCGTTAGCCTTTCTGTGCCTTCAGAATCCAAGCCGGAAGAAGAAAATGAAGGCACAGAGGAAAAAGATATTTTAACTCAAATATCCGAGTCTACAGAGTTTTTATTTCCCTATCTACCTGAAACTTTTGAGTCTTTATCTCTGGAGGACAAAGCCTTTCTTGTAGCCGAGAAGCGTTTGAATTTCGCGGGATATGATAAAAATAATTACAAGACTTTGCCGGCAAATCATATTCAAGCTTTATTGCTTGCGCCCCATATAAACAACTCCCAAAAAATTCTACTTTATATACGTGGTGCACAAACCGGAGTAATTGCACCAGAAGATTTAACAGTGCTGTATACCAAGACCGCCCAAGGTATTAAAGCGGATAAAAGGCAAGCCTCAAACGTAGAAAAGATTGCTGTGCTCTATTCTGAAATGGGCGATACGTGGCTTGCCTCTTCGAAGATCAAATTTATGGGTGATATTATATTATACGCAAAAACACATGGGGTAGCGGCACTCATTCCTTTCCTGCCGATGCTTCAAAAAATAGATCCCGAGGATATTCAAGGTGGAGTGGAAGATATAAGACTTATATTATTAGCCGCCATTATTGCGCATGCAGAAATAAATACAGATTGGGTCATTTCACTTTCAAAAATGACTGTGGAAAATGAAGATGAAAAAAAATTACTAGATAGACTCATAATTTCAAGTTTCCTATTGTCTGACCCTACTAAAATGAGTAATAAAAAGCGCCTTGCTGTTGTGGATGTCATAGAAAAATCAAGAACAGAAATAAGCCTGACCTTGAAAAATATTATAGAAAATATTGACACACAACACAGTAAACATGCTAATGTCACTCAGATTTATGACAATAATGAATTATTGGAGACAATTAAGAGTTATAAAATGCCTAGCTATATGCTGACAAATGCTATAAAAGATGCGTCAGGAAAATCTATGGCGAGTGTTATTTTGTTGAGTAATATTGTTTTAACGGAACTTAGTCCGGCTGATATCTATATAGGCACAGTGGACTTTATCGCCAGAGCAATGAATAAGATTGGACTAACAAAAGAAGCGCGGAATATTTTAGCAGAATATGTATTACGTGCGGAAGAACGATAATTAAGGAGAAAATAAATGGCGAGACCTGGACGACCTGCGATGCCAAAACCAGACTTGAGTCCTCATGTAGAGTCCTTTTTGGACATGCTGACGACGGAACGCGGTGCTGCGTTGAATACACGCCAGGCCTATTGGCGTGATCTTGCCGATGCCAGCCTTTTCTTTAGAAATGAACTAAATACAGAAATTGATAAGACTACGACTGATCAAATCAAGAAATACCTTTCTGACCTGAGTGAGAAAACCAATACAAAAGGTACAAATAAAGGCAAGATTGCTGTACGCACAGTCGCCAGACGTTTATCTGCCCTTCGTCAATTTTACCGTTATTTAGTTTCTGAAAATATACGTGAAGACGACCCCACCTCTACTATAGAAAGCCCAAAACAAGGCCGCACTTTGCCTAAGACTTTGAGCGAAAGTGAAGTTACTGCGCTTATTAAAACAGCCGGCGCAAAAGGGAATGCAGAGAGCATCCGTCTTGTTTGTCTGCTTGAGATGCTTTATGCGACAGGTCTTCGTGTTTCAGAATTAGTTGGCTTGCCGATGTCAGCAATTGATCAAAAAGGCAAGTTCTTGGTTGTTGCCGGTAAAAGCGGACGCGAGCGTATGGTGCCACTTAGTACACCAGCTCACAAAGCTCTTGAATCCTATTTGAATGTTCGTAAAGAACATATTGGCGAAGATGGTAAAGCTGCTCAAGAAAAATGGGTATTCCCATCCAAGACTTCTGATAGTGGCCACCTGACACGACAAAGATTTGCCCAGCTCCTGAAGGATCTGGCCCGTGAAGCAAAAATAGATGAAAGCCGCGTAAGCCCGCATGTTCTTCGTCATGCTTTTGCAACACATCTACTAAGCAATGGCGCAGATTTACGTTCTGTTCAAAAAATGCTTGGTCACGCTGATATTACCACTACTCAAGTCTACACACATATACTGGGTGAAGATGCGAAGAAGACGGTCGAAGAAAAGCACCCTCTTTCGAAGAAATCCTCCGGTAAGTAACGCTGTTAGGAAGCATGGATTATGAGCCAACTGGAATTTGAGCGCCCTATATTGGAGCTTGAAGCAAAAATAAACGAACTTCGTAATGTTGAAAGCGGTAGCGAAATTAACATTACCGAGGAAATCAGCCGTATGCAGAGTAAGGCTGATAAACTTTTAATACAGGCTTATACAAAGTTAACAGCGGATCAGAAAGTTCAAGTTGCCCGTCATCAAGACAGGCCGCATTTCTTTGATTATATTCGTCATCTTATCGAAGATTATACCCCCCTTGCCGGTGATCGTAACTTTGCCGAGGATAATGCCTTGCAGGGTGGTTTAGGCCGTTTCAGAGGTCAATCCTGTGTTATTATGGGACATGAAAAAGGTAGCGATACGAATAGCCGTATCAAGCACAATTTTGGCATGGCACGTCCCGAAGGATACCGTAAGGCGCAAAGACTATTTAAAATGGCCGAGCAGTTTAACTTGCCTGTAATTACGCTTGTTGATACGGCGGGCGCATATCCCGGAAAAGGTGCCGAAGAACGCGGTCAGTCCGAGGCGATTGCAAAATCTATAGAATCCTGTTTGCGTACAAAAACACCGATTGTTTCTGTTGTTATTGGTGAAGGTGGTTCTGGTGGAGCGATTGCGATTGCTGTTGCCGATAAGATTTTTATGCTGGAACATGCTATTTATTCGGTTATATCCCCAGAGGGGTGTGCATCTATTCTCTGGCGCAGTGCCGATTATGCCAAAGAAGCCGCGACAGCACTAAAACTTACAGCTCAAGATCTTTATGACCTTAAATTGATTGACGGTATTATTGACGAGCCTGTTGGCGGAGCCCACAGAAAGAAAAAAGAAACTATTGCTTCTGTAGGTAATTATATTGAAGAAGCCTTACAGGGTTTAGATAGCACCGACGGCGATGAACTGGTCTTACAAAGACGTAAGAAGTTTCTCGCAGCCGGGCGTAATTTATAATAATTCCAGATATTACCTAGGAGGCATAAGCTTCCTGATATTGGCGTTTTTTCTGAAAATAGAGGCTGTGACTATCGTTCATTTGCGCCCTCTTTCTCATATTTTCAAAATTTCCATGACCTGCTCTTATATGACCTTCTTCAGTCGCGGCCGCCCTGAAGTACAGCATTAGAAAAACTCTTATAGCAGCAGTCAAAGATGTATTTTCCTTTTTTCTTAAATACACAACAGTACATATATCATGGATCGAACATTTTTCTCTTTTAGAAATATCCCTTAAAGCCGTCCACATTTCCGGCTCTAACCTTACGGAAGTCCTCCTTCCTAAAACCGTTATATTACGGCTAATTAAAGTACTGATTGAATCGTTAGTTACGTGAATATCACGCGCAGTATTAGTCATTTTTACCTCACACACAAAATCATCTTAAAGTTGTACACACAATAATAACTATTATGGCTGAGAAAAAAACACAACCTTTAGTTTATTTTTTTTCTACTTATACAACCTTATAGCAAGCGCATGAATTATCTTCATTTCCTCATTTAGTATTTGATAAATCTTTTTATGGGCTTCCACAGAGCGCAGATTGTTTAAATCTTCTGACTTTATTTCAATAAGAAAATGACTCTCTCCACTGCCATCATCACCTGCATGGCCTCGATGCATATGGCTTTCATTAATAACCACCAAAGACTGGATATCTAATGATGCATATAATTTTTGTTCGATTTGCTTTTGGATTGACATGCAAAATTCCTTAACTAATCTTTGCTCAAATTTGTTTTTCACGATAAAATGTATAAATGCCCAAGATTATATTAAAGCATAAATCGCCCGAATATGCAGATGAAAATGTGAATCTGCAATTGCAGGATTGTGACATGCCCGGATGCTGTGAATCCGGTGAATTTAAGGCACCTAAACATCGCGGGCTAAATGAACATTATATGTTTTGTATGGATCACATCCGTGAATATAACAAGGCATGGAACTTCTTTTCGGGCATGTCAGAAAAAGACATTGAGGACCACATGGTTGATAGTACTTATGGTGAGCGCCCTACGTGGCGATATAATACTGGCAACATCAATGAGGAAACACTTTTCCGTGAAGCTCGGAGCACTTATTTTTATGGTGAAAATGAAGGGACTTCGCAATCATCATATCAAGAGCAGCAAGGCCCATTTAAAAATTCAGGGCCAGAGTTTGAGGCTTTGGCGATTATGGGGCTATCACCACCAGTCACATTTGATGATATAAAAGGTCGCTATAAGACACTGGCCAAGAAATATCACCCTGATCTGAACAAAAATAATAAATCCGCGGAAGACCTTCTCAAAAAGGTGAATATGGCTTATACAATATTGAAAATGGCATTTGAAGATTACAAGAATATGCCTGAGGAAAAACGATAAAAACATCACTCTTTTCGCGGAGATAAGCTTCACATGAATATGACACCGGGCCATCTTGATTCCCTGAACAAAGAAAAAGAACAATCCAAAGGCATGTCTTTTAGCATCACGCAAGTGAAGGCCAAGGAAGGAAAATACACATCTATCCCCGATACTAAATATGATGCGCGCGAGGTATTTGGAATTGATATTGACTGGCAGATTCCTGGCTTTTCCGAAGAAACTGAAAATGTGCCGGATATCGATTCAACTTATAAATTTGATCATGATACGACTATAGCCATTCTGGCAGGGTTTGCTTATAACCGCCGTGTAATGGTTCAGGGCTATCACGGGACGGGTAAATCCACTCATATCGAGCAAGTTGCGGCGCGCCTTAACTGGCCTTGCGTGCGTATTAACCTCGACAGTCATGTCAGCCGGATAGATCTGATTGGTAAGGATACAATTGTTATTCAAGACGGCAAGCAAATTACACGCTGGAAGGAAGGCTTATTACCATGGGCTATTCAAAACCCTGCAGCTCTGGTTTTTGATGAATATGATGCTGGACGTCCTGATGTTATGTTTGTTATTCAACGCGTTCTTGAAGCCGAAGGTCGATTGACATTGCTGGATCAAAATATGGTAATCCGCCCTCATCCAGCATTCCGTTTATTTGCCACTAGTAATACGATTGGTCTTGGTGATACAACTGGCCTTTATCACGGTACACAACAAATCAACCAAGCCCAGATGGATAGATGGAATATTGTTACGACCTTGAACTATCTGGAACATGATATCGAAACTGGTATTGTTCTGGGCAAGCTGACCGATCTGGATAATGAGGAAGGCCGCGAAGAGGTAAGTAAAATGGTTTCACTTGCGGATTTGACCCGCATTGGCTTTGTGAATGGAGACCTTTCAACTTTGATGTCCCCTAGAACTGTAATTAGCTGGGCGGAGAATATGCTCATTTTCAAAGATCGTGATTTTGCCTTCCAGATCAGCTTCCTGAATAAATGTGATGAATCAGAACGACCCATTGTTGCCGAATATTATCAGCGCTGCTTCGGGGTTGAATTACCAGAAAGCGCGATCAATAATATCGTAATTCCTGAATAATACTAAGGCTGTCTATCTCTAAACGGGTTATCATCATCTTGCACGAACGGCAATGGGCATCCATCACGAAATGGGTGCTGTTCGCATTCATCTGCGCTATTAGAATTTCCGTTCGTGCCCGTTGAAAGATCAGGGATTTCAAAGCCATTTTCTTCTGCAAATTCCTTCAAACCTTTAGCGGTGTTACTTGCAGATTCGCCAGCACCTCTTACAAAGCCTTGCTCTATAGTAGAGTCATTACTAAAAGCATCTTTTACTGCTTCTGTTAAACCACGCCCTGCAAACATACATGTTGGAATTATTATAGGAAGCGCTAATATGCCGCCGGCAACCCAGCCAAAACCTTTTCCTAAACTCATAACAAATACCTCTTCGGTTAATTTTCAGGCACTATATGCCAATACCGGAACTAAGTCAAATTTCTTTGACTCTTTTCTGGTATTTTTAGGGTGTTGATTTAAGATAACCCGCATGGATAAAGAGCCTACAGATTCGAAAGAACGTTTTAAATTTGCCACGCAAAGTACCTTGCGCACGCTGGCGCGGCAAAAAGATCTGGATGTGACCTTCACGAATCTGGAGATGCCCACAGGTGAAGTCAAGAGCCTTGAACGCCCACGCATTCCAGAGCCTGATGAATCTATGAGCGAAGAGACGCGCTCTCTGGTACGGGGATGCTCTGATATTTATGCGCTAAAGATTGCACATCATGACCCTGTACTCCACCACCATAATGGTCAAACCAGCCTTTCTGCTCAGGCTGCTCTGGATGCATTAGAGCAAGCACGCTGTGATGCGCTAGGGATGAAGAAATATAGAGGCATCACACAAAATATGGACGCGGTTATAGCGGCACGTGCAAAGCGAAAAGGCTTTAATGATATTCATGCACGCGAAGATATAAACCTAGCTGATGCGCTCCATATTGTTGCCAGAGCGCAGCTTAGTGGTCATGCCCCTATTCCAGAAACAACCAAGCTTGTTTCCCTTTGGCAGCCGTGGTTTGAAAAGCATTTGGGCAAAGACGGGTTTTCAACTTTAGCCAAAAGTCTCGGAGACCAACAACATTTTGCCGATGCTGCCAAAAAGGTTCTGCAAGCCCTTGATCTAGCCATTGATGATGAAGACGGCGAAGAGAGCACAGCCGAGATGGACTCCGGTCAAGATCAGGAGCCCGAGCCATCCGACAGCAAGCAGCAAGAGCAACAAGATGATCAATCGGATCAACAGGAGATGGATGATCACGAACCAAACTCCTCTTCGGATAATGCTTTTGATATGGGCATTGAGGATTTGCTTGACGATGCATCTTCCGAAGAAGATAGCACCCAAGACATGGAAATGGAGCCTGTACCGGGCAGGACGCTGAATTTCAATGATATCCATTCCGGTCTGTATAAGGTCTATACCACGCAATTTGATGAAGAAGTTAAAGCCAGCGAGTTGGCAGATGCGCATGAGCTAGAGCGCCTGAGGCAAATGCTTGACCGTCAGATTTCAGGGCAACAAGCTCTGGTAACGAAGCTTGCGAACCGTTTACAGCGTAAACTTATGGCTCATCAACGTCGTAGCTGGCAGTTTGATCTGGAAGAAGGGATTATTGATGCCTCGCGACTGGCACGGATCATTGCCAATCCTGATGTGCGCCTGACCTTTAAGCAGGAAAAGGAAATCCCGTTTAAAGATACAGTCGTTTCAATCCTGATTGATAATTCCGGTTCGATGCGCGGTCGTCCGATTGCAATTGCGGCGATGACCACGGATATTATTGCCCAAACGCTGGAGCGCTGCGGATTAAAGACGGAAATTCTGGGTTTTACCACGCGTACATGGAAAGGTGGGCAATCGCGAGAGCTTTGGCTGGAGAGTGGGCGCCCCGATGCACCCGGTCGTTTAAATGATATTCGCCATATTATCTATAAGAGTGCAAATGAACCTGTGCGGCGTTCCCGTAAAAATCTGGGCTTAATGCTCAAGGAAGGTTTATTGAAGGAAAATATTGACGGTGAAGCCCTCGTATGGGCGTATAACCGCCTTGCGCAAAGGCCTGAGGAGCGCAAAATCCTGCTGGTGATTTCTGATGGCGCGCCTGTTGATGACTCAACGCTTTCGGTGAATAAGAATAATATTCTGGAGCAAGATTTGAATAACGTCATTCAGTGGATCGAGACAAAGTCGCAAGTGGAGCTTACGGCAATCGGGATTGGCCATGATGTGACGCGGTATTACGCCAAGGCGGTTACGATTGAGGATGCTGACGGGCTTGCCGAGGCACTGACGCAACAACTCGCCGGTATTTTTGACGATGTGTATCAATAAAAATCAGGAGGCTTTCAGGCGTTCTTTAAGTTTATTAACATCTTCCAGCCACGCCTCATAATCATCGCTGTCTTGCCAGAGTTCTTTAAGTTCTGAGTTATCTGATAAAACACGATCAACAGCTTCAAAAACTTGCTTTTCAATATTCTTAATATCCAGATTTTTGTTCTGGTCGATCCATGCTTCCGCTTCCTCAGGCAAATCATTCGAAGCCTGCCCCTTAAGTGCTGCAATTATTTCTGCTGCCGCTAAAATATTACATCCGTCATAAGCCTCAATATAGTCTCCTTGGCCCTGTTTTACTGTTTCTTCGATTAAAGACAGGTCTGATGTTTCTTCTAAATCATAGAGCCAGTCACTTGCGTCATCATTGTCAAAAGTTTTATATCCCCAAGCGCCCATATTGATCTCCTGTTGGTTGATGAACCGTAATTGGCGACACTATTACATATCAGGATCAATAAAGATATTGCAGATTTTCCAAAGATCAGTATTATTGCCCGCGTAAATTACCTTCTGCTGCCCCTGTGGTGGAATTGGTAGACGCGCCGGATTCAAAATCCGGTTCCTTCGGGAGTGCGAGTTCGAGTCTCGCTGGGGGCACCACTTC